>Ga0306904_100009_pt1 | contig 138438 bp, 138 predicted proteins | sample AntDeeMetagen472_FD_190446 | JGI IMG/M metagenome (GOLD analysis project Ga0306904, IMG submission 190446) | Saline lake microbial communities from Deep Lake, Antarctica - Metagenome TFF #472 (v2) (version 2) | ecosystem: Environmental > Aquatic > Non-marine Saline and Alkaline > Saline...
ATAGGAGTAACGGCTGATTGGCACAGCCAGTAGCCGCCCAATGTGGTCGCTACAAACCGTAACCATCCCAACCCAGCGGTGCGGTGCCGTGGGAATCCTCGCGCTTCAGCGCGGGGAGGATGTCAACTGTTCTGGCCGTTTCAATCGTCGAGCGTCTCGCTCTCGACGGTCTCCCCTTCCATCGCCCGCTCGACCGCGCGGTCGACGTGGCGCTCGTGGGCGCGCTCGACGAACTCCTCCGGAAGCTCATCGATCTCGCCGGCCTGCACGCCCCAGAGCTTCGCGTAGAGGCCGTCAGCGTCGAGGAGATCGTCGTGAGTCCCGCGCTCGGCGACCCCGCCGTCCTCCAACACGAGCGTCAAGTCCGCGTCGGTCACGGTCGAGAGCCGATGCGCGATGACGAAGGTGGTGCGGTCGGCGGCGAGTTCGTCGAGCGAGCGCTGGATGAGCATCTCCGTCTCGGTGTCGACCGCGGAGATCGCCTCGTCGAGGATCAGGATCGCGGGATCCTGTAAGACGACCCGCGCGATGGCGACGCGCTGGCGCTGGCCGCCGGAGAGCTTCACGCCGCGCTCGCCGATCCGCGTGTCGTAGCCGTTCGGCAGCGAGTCGATAAACTCGTGCGCCTCGGCGGCCTTCGCGGCCTCGATCACGCGGTCGCGGACCTCGCTTTTCGCGTCAGCGCCTGCGCTTCTGCCCTCGGTGTCGACGCCCGTGAACCGCCCGTACCGGATGTTCTCGGCGATGGTGCCGTCGAACAGCGTGGTGTCCTGCGCCACGTAGCCCACGTTCGATCGGAGGCTCTCGACGGTGAGGTTCCGTACGTCGTGGCCGTCGACCCGGACCGCGCCTTCGGTCACGTCGTACAGCCGCAAGAGGAGTTTGAGGAGGGTCGACTTTCCAGCACCGGTCGGACCGACCAGCGCGACGGTGTCGCCGGGATTGGCCTCGAAGGAGACGTTCCGGATCACCTCCTCGTCAGCGTCCGCGGGGTCGACGAGAGCGTTCTCGGCGTAGGCGAACGAGACGTCGTCGTACTCGACGGCGCCGGCGACGCTGCTGCTTTTTCCCCCGAGATCGATCGCGTCCTCGCCGTCCGTGATTCGGATTGGGATGTCGCGGAGGCCGAAGACGCGCTCGCAGGAGGCCTTCGCGTTCTCGTACTGGTCGATGATGTTCGACACCTCCGCCAGCGGGGCGACGAACTGCTGGGTCAGGAGGACGAACGTGACGAACGTCCCCACCGTGAGCGTCGTCGAGAACGGGCCCGGCGGCCCGGCCGAGAGCCAGTACCCGCCGACCGCGAAGGTGGCGGCGAACGCGAGACCGGCGAACAGCTCCATCCCCGGCCGGTAGACGTAGTTGAGCCGGAGGATCGACATCGTGCGCTCGAAGTACTGCTGCGAGGCGGTCTCGACGCGGTCGCTCTCGTGGGCCTCGGTGTGGGAGGTCTTGACGAGTTCGACACCGGCGAGGGCGTTTTCGAGCGCCGTGTTGAGGTCGCCGACGACGGAGCGTTGGGCGACGTACCGCGGCTCGACCGCCCGCATGAACCACACCGTGAAGAGGATCATCAGGGGGATGACAGAGAGGGTGACCACTGCAAGCTCATGGTTGTAGTAGAAGAGGACGCCCGCGATGCCGACGAGCATCACGCCGAGGCGCGCGGAGTTCTGGAGCGCGTTATCCAGGAAGACCTCCAGGTTCGAGGCGTCGTTGTTGAGGACGCTCATCACCTCGCCGGTCTGTTTGTCGTCGAAGAAGGTCATGTCGAGCCGCTGCATCCGGTCGAAGGAGTCGGTCCGGACCGCGTGCATCACGCGGTGTGCGAAGTTGTTCGCGGCGATCCCGTAGATCCACGTGAAGACGCCGGTTATGAGGAACGACCCGACGATGAGCGCGACCGAGAGCCGGAACTGCGCGGGCCCCGCGGTCGGTAACCACGCGTCCGGAACGATCGGGAGGGTGTACGGGCCGGTTCCGGTGAAGACGGCGTCGATGGCGACACCGAGCACGACCGGCGGGACCAGCCCCGCGACGCGGGCGATCACATTCGCGGCCATCCCGATCGCGAGCCAGTGTGCTTCGAGAGCGCCGTACTCGCGGAACAGTCGCAGGAGGGGCCGATCGACCCGATCGCGGTACACTTCGAAGGCGTTGCGATCGTCGGCAGCCATGGGCGTACGAGCGCGGCGAGCCAAATGTATCCGACGGCTTCGGCGGGCCGTTCCGGGTCCCGATCGGGAGGACGATCGGAGTGTCGATGGCTTATAAATGACGTGCGGCCGGCGCGTGCCTCCGAGCGCCCTATGGGCGCGAGTAGGGAGAGACCGAAGCGCCTCGCTGTCACCGGCGCATCGCGCCGGCTGCAAGCGAGAGCTTCGCTCTCGCCCTGCCGCGAGGACGAAGCACGGCGATGCAAGCACCACAGCGAAGCTCTCTCGTCATCGCCGGAAATCGGAAATTTCCGGCTAGCAGTCAGAATCCGACGGATTCTGACGACATCACGAGACGCCTTCGGCGTCTCGAACGACAGCGAGTCGCGCGAGTCGTCGCGGCTGGGGCTTTGGAGGCGTTCCCAGTGAGTAGACGGAGACTCACGAGATCCTCACTTACGCGTCCAATCGTCGGACCGCTTATTAGGCACCGGCCGAACCTCCCTGCGTGGACGAACTCGTCGTGAGCACAGATGTGCACGCCGACCCCGAAGACGTGTACGCGTTCCTGCTCGACTTCCCGCGGTACGCCAACTACTCGAAGTACCTTCGGGAAGTGCGGACACTGGAGGGCGAGGGCGGACCGGGTACCTGCTACGCGCTAACGTTCGCGTGGTGGAAGATCACCTACACGGCCCACTCGCGTGTGACCGGCGTCGAGCCACCCGAGCGGATCGACTGGGAGATCACGAAGGACATCGACGCCGGCGGGTGTTGGCGGGTGACACCGGCGGAGTCGGAGGGCGCCTCCGACCCCGCCGCCTCTGACAGCAACGACGCCAACGACGCCAACGACACCGACGACGATCTGACCGACCGACCGTGCAAGGTCGCGCTCGAAGTCGAGTTCGACCCCGGCTCAGCAAGCTCGGACGCGCTCGATCTCCCGATGCTCGTCTCGCTCGACTGGGTGGTGAAAAAGGCGATTCCCTTGATCAGAGGCGAGGCCGAGCGTGTCATCGAGCGCGCCGTGCGTGACCTCGAGGGGTCGAATCGCGACGTCGATCTCGACGTGTACGTCGATTCCGCGCGGATCTGAGCGCGTGTGGGAGTCAGTGTCGACGGTGTCGCCGAGTCGAAGGTCTTAATATATCCAGCGGGGAACGAATGAATGCGTACGAGGGCTCGTAGATCAGTGGTAGATCATCCCCCTGGCACGGGGAAGGCCCGGGGTTCAAATCCCCGCGAGTCCACTACCGTTTTGCGGCTGTGACCAGAGTTCTTCACTGCAAGGTAGGACTCTTCTAACAGCTAGATTCGAAACTTTTGGGCTAGACTCTTCGTTCTAAGTTCTCGTTTGTAGAGAAATGAGAAATTGTGAAATTGGGCCTTGTTTAGACGCTCCCGAGAACGTGGGCTAGTGTCTGTGTCGGCTGAACGATATCTGTCTATGAGAGCCTCTCTATTCGATTTTGCTCTTCAGATAGCGACCGTTCCGTCCGATCTACGTTGCGTCTAAACAAGGCCCACAGGGTGTATTCAGGGAGATTATTGCCAACGCTACACCGACGATCTTCTGTGTGAGGAACCCTCAGCGACCATCGGCAAGTTCATCCATAAACTCCTCGCAAACGAAAAAGCGGAGACGTTCGCAGCGAACATTGATCAAGCACTACAAACAGGGGTCGTCCAGGAATTGGAATACTCGTTGCCTATTGAGGGGAAGACCCGTACATTCGCCGGCTACATGGCTCATGGATGCGGATGTTGATGAGCCGCTCGCTATTCCCACTGTTCTTGTGCTCGGGATGGGCGATCGCGTACGTATATGTCGTCACGGACTTCCTGGAATGTATTTATAAGTTCCGCGACTGCATGGGTAATCGTCTCGAAGTACTCCTCGCCGAGTTCGGCAGTTGCATCGCTTGGATCTCCCCATACCCCCGTGTCACTGACTCGGTAAAATGCACCCTTTCCGATGGGGAGATGATCCAGTAACGCACCAGGATTCTCAATGTCTTCCGGCATATCTGGGTCATCGTACGGCGTTTCCGACAGGTCAACCAGCCCTTCGTTTATAGCCATAACTGCCGCTGTTTCACCGATATTTGCATGCCAGCCCGCGTCGAACGAGAGATAATCCTCCATGTCGTCGCTGCTTAATGCGTCCCAGTACGGGAATGCGTAGGCGTAGTGTTCTTCTGGCAGATCATGTGACGCTTGATTCGCTCCGACTTTTGCCGCCCAGTCGTTCGTCAGATGCCCTGAAATGAATACGATATCGGTGAACCCGCTCTCGGCTAATGAGTATGCCAGGTCTCGGACAACCGTTGCAAGTGTCCGGTAGGGGAGGTAGGTGATACCCTCATATCCGGCGTGCATATCTGAGGCCCCGTAGTTAATCGGCGGCCCGACGAGCGCATCCGTATCTTCAGCGATACGCTCGCAGATTTCGGTCGGTATCATTGAATCCGTCCCCATCGGTAGGTGTGGCCCATGCTGCTCGGTCGTTCCAACAGGGATTAGCGCAGTCGGCGTCTCACTACTGTCCAAATACGCCTCTACTTCCGGATGTCGTAGTTCGTCAAGCCTTCGTGAAACTGACATTGCAACTAACTATTATAATAATCAATAAATAAGTAATTTATTATCAGTATCTGAATACGAAGGCGAGTGAACACGGGACTCCAAATCGCACCGCAGGACGGGCATTTTTCCGTGTGATATCACAGTTGCTTCACCAGATTAGGCAAGAGCGACGCAAACATCAACGCTCAGAATAGACTAACCATCGAACTCGTTTAGATACAATTCCTTCCGCTCCAGCACGTTCGGGATCGTCCTTCGCGATACTCCAGAGTGGCGTGAAGCCTTTCGGTGGGACCAGTCTTCGTCCTCGACCGCGACGATCGCGTCGACGGCGCCGTCCTCGACGAGGTCCATCAGCTCACGGTAGCCGGCACGATCTGTGTCGGTCCCAGTCGACTTGTCGGCGAGGACGTGGTTGGCGTCGACGTCGAGGCCGAGATCGCGTGCGTAGTCGAGCAGGTTGTCGCGCTGTGTGTTGAGCTCCTGGTCGCGGATCGAGACCCTCGCGTAGACAGCTGCGTTTGCCATGCTCCTGCCCGCATGTCAGGTTGTATTAAAAATAGGGGGCTACTCGCCAGTTGGGCGAGAAGGATGTGCTTCTCGCCATATCTGAACGTCCGGCTCTCACCCAATTCCCGGATACCCCCTCTTACTCAACTTATCTTCCTGAAGAAATAAAGATGAGTAACAATACGAGAACGACGATCAAACCCAGTGGACCAACTAAAGCAGCGATAGTAGACCCAACTGAAGAACTGAGTTCCAGACATGCCTCAGCGAATGCTCCTGAATCATCACAACGCGCTGCGAATGGGGAGAGAATTCGGAGTCCGATCAGACCGACCACAGCTGCGATTATAAGGGAGAAAACAGCGCCGACAATGGCACCTGGTGAAATCTCGCCCTGACTATCCATGGGAACCTCTCATTACCGGGGTAATGAGCCTCCAGTGAAATATCTGCCTAGAATTAGCTGCGCATCAATATTCGACACTCCATCACTTGTCGGACACAGAAATACTAGTGGCTCTGTTTAAGTCCTCGATCGGTGATCGTTCGTAGATGCCCTGCTGGATACAGAGCGTGAGTGTGGTACAAACCGAGGTAGGTCTGCGGACGGGAGTGATCACCCAGTACAGGAGATGCATTTAGCAATACAGGACGACACCCAACCGCTTGGAATCGCTTTGGATGTTTTATGATTGCTCTCGCACTATCTCTCGACACGATTCGATGAATTCGATCAGGTCTCGACCGGCGTCTCGTGAAACACTGATGAGAATCGTTTCCGATTCAGAATACGGAATCTGAATCACGCACGCGTTCTCGTGATAGTCGATAAGGGCGCGTCGTTCCCCTACTGGTGTGCCTTCCAGTGCGGGCGATAGAAACGGATTTTCGAGGCGGAAAGTTTCTACAATCTCTGCGTAGGCCTCTTTTGAGTATTCCCGTTGAAGATCGTCTTTGAGATAGCGAATTTCGTGATCGTTATCGCGGACGATGACCACCGTTCGAAGACCGTCGCCAACCAAGTCATATACGTACTCTGTAAGTAGATCTGCAATCTCTTCGACCATGTGAATCGATCTTGGTACCGAGTTCAATAAGATTGCTTTTGTGTTAATATCGGTCTTCATCTGATTGTCCAATAGGTCCTGATGCTGAGACTTAGGAGGGAGATCTCGATGGAGAAGGCAGGCACGTTTACTGACCAGCCGATTCAGTACTAACCAACCAAAACAAACGAAGTCGTCGTACTGCACTCGTCCTCTGTATTCAGCAGGTTACCTATCCCGTTCAACACGGCCGCGGATCCGTATCGAACGTACGGCCACATACCCAGATCGACAAGCAATAAACGTTATTCTGATTTCTAAGTCCCGGGATTTTTGTTGTGTGGTCTTTAATTTGATCCCATAAAGATACCTTAATGAAATCACTCAATAGTTCAGATTTACTTTCTGACAAGGAGGCCCGAAATGAGCTCTATGACCTTTTACATCAAAGTCTCTCCAGGAAACAAGCCATAGAAAGGGTAGTCGAAATTGGAACGGGGTACCTCGATCTGGACCACGGTCACATCGCCAGTATCAACGAAGCCGAAAATCGGTGGGAAGTCATCGGATCAACGGACTCACCCGAAGGCCCGTATCCCGATGGCCTCACTTCGGAGTTGAGTGACTCATACTGCCGTCATACGTTTCAACAAACAGCACCACTCGCGTTACACGACGCTGGCAATCAGGGCTGGAGTGATGATCGCGCGTACCAGCTCCAGCAGCTTGAAACCTATCTCGGGATACGCATCGACGTGTTTGGTGAGTCATATGGGACGATCTGCTTCGTTGAATCAGAGGCGCGAGAGGAGCCATTCTCCGAGGAGGAACATATTTTTTTTGAGCTGGCGGGTCAGATACTGAGTAAAGTACTCGAAGAAACCCACCATGAAAAGGACCTTGCCAACCGAGATCGTTTGATTTCGGTTCTCAATCGTGTGCTTCGTCACAATCTCCGGAATGATTTGAATGTCGTTCGTGGTTACGCACGACTGATCATAGAACAGACATCTGGAGACGAGGCTAGGTTAGCCTCAGTCATTGAATCGAAAACGACCGGACTGATTTCTCTCGCCGAAAAAGCGCGAACACTGGAGAATCTTACGCGATCTGTCCCAGTTTCACGGCCGGTGGACATTGTTCCAATGGTACGCAAGGCGGTGAGTGACGTTTGTGATAATAACCCCTCAGTCAACTGCTCGCTCGATACTCCAGAGCAGGCCATGTCGTTTGCGGCCCCACAACTATCGGATGCAATCTCGGAACTGCTAGAGAATGCGGCCAAACATGCAGGAGATGAACCGTCGATAGACGTGGTGGTTCATCAGGGATCTGATCACGTTACGGTGCAGATCGAGGATGACGGTCCCGGGCTGCCACCAAGTGAAAGTAGGATACTTTCCGGTGAAAATGAGCAGCCATTACTCCACGGAAATGGTCTTGGGCTTGCGCTTGTCTACTGGATAATTACCAACCTCGATGCCGAGATCGAAGTGGCAACAGCGCCTTCCGGAACGACCGTTGAAGTACATCTGCAACGGGCAGAATCGATTCAACGGGAGCACAGTAAATCAGGGGATACGGCCTGAATTAGAGCGTGTCTGTTAACTTGAACCTCTATCTTTAGCTCACCCTTCTTGTCAAGTGGAGGGGGTTCAGCTGGCTTGATCTCTCTCATTTTAAATTGAAGTGGCTACTCGCCTGGCGAGATGGACTTCTCGCCATATCTAGGCGACCAATATTCCTCAATTGTCTGTCATATAGATACTAGGGCTCTATTTATATCCTCGGTCGATGATTGTTCGTAGATACCCTTCTGCATACAACGCGCGTACCTCGCACAGAATTATCACCATATTCGACTCAGCGGATTGGTCAACACAGTCCGCTTAGTTATCCGGATCATCTGAACATGTCGCTCGGAACTCGAACCGTGCGCCGCCTTCCGTGCTGTCTGTAAGGGTAACGTCCCAGCTGTGAGCTTGGGCAATTCGTGAGACAATTGTGAGTCCGATACCGCTTCCGCTGTAGCCTGTCGTATAACCGTGATCAAACACGGTGTCACGTTCGTCAGGGGGAATACCGTCACCGGTATCTTCAACGTAGAACCCGTTTTCAAGCGGTCCGACCCGGACAGTCACGTCTGGGCCACCGTGCCCGACCGCATTCCGGAACAGATTTTCGAAGAGTGTCGTGATCTGGCTTGCGTCGCCAGTTACTGTGCACGGTTCCGTTGACAGGGTTGCTGACCGCGTGTCTATCAACTCCCATGCGTCGCGGGCCACCTCAGACACCGACACTAGTTCGTGGTTTTCGTCGGGGATGCCATAACGTGCGAGTGAGGTAAGATCGGTAATGAGCTCCTGAATGCGGGTGAGAGCCGTATCAATCGTTTCTAAACGGGATTCCTCACCGGTTTCCCGATATAATTCCAAGTTTCCGGACGCAACTGATAACGGATTGCGTAAATCGTGTGAGACCATACTGGCAAACTGTTCGAGCCGTTCGTTTTGGGCTTCTAACTCCGCTTCTCGCTCACGTAACTCCTGTTCGGTGGTGACCTGGGAGAGTGCAGTGGTAAGATGGGCGGTAAGTAGTTCACCAACGGTTACGTCTTGTGAATCGAACTTCGAGGGCGTTGGTGACCCGGCCATCAAGATACCATACTCACCCAGCGGGAGGTACAACTCGCTGCGAATCGGTGACTCCGGGTTGTAGATATCTGTGTCAGTCTGGATATCATCAATCGCTGTCGCGTTTCCATCCGCAAACACCCGCCACGCGATACTCTGTCCGTCACGAAACGTCGGGGGGTCACCGATGAGCTCCAGAACACCATCAGTGTATGCAACAGGTGCCAGTTCCTCGTTCTCCGCGTCGTACAGGTGAATCGCATTCGCCTGTAGATCCAAGATCTCATGAGCGGCGACAACCCCGAGTTCGGCTACTTCCTCGATCGTCTCAGCGGACAATAACCGTGGTATCTCTCGATTGAGTGCTTCGAGTTGCCGTTCTCGTTCTTTACGTTCGGTGATTTCTGTGGATACGCCGAACACGCCCTCCACTTCACCAGCAGCATCCAGCACAGGGACTTTCAATGAGAGATACGTTCGCTCGTCACCATCCACCGTGATTTGTTCTTCAGTCTCAATCGGTTCGCCTGTTTCGAGGACACGACGATCGTTCGCCTGGACGGTTTCGGCCATGTCCGGCGGGTGGATATCCGCATCGTACTGTCCGATGAGCTCCTCGGAGTCCACATTGAACAACCGCTCGTATTCGGCATTCACAAACACATATCGACCCTCAGTATCTTTCAGATACATCACTGCGGTCGTATTGTCGAGAATGAGATTGAGCCGACGCTCTGCCTCTTGGAGATCTGAGAGGACGTGTCGCCGATCAAGGTAGGCCGTGACGAGCTGTAGAACCGTGGTGATTAGCTCTCGTTCTTCGGGGAGAAACACATCACCATCGGTTTCTGACACTGAGTCGATCGTATAGCCAATTATAAGTGTGAGTTCATTACCGGCGGTGGTCACGTCTTGGACTGAGAGTTGGTGAACTGGTGGTTCGTACTCCGGAGAGGTGAACTCGGTCTCATCGATAGAGAGCGAAGCAACTGCCGCTTCTGTGAACTGGAGAGACTGTGAAAGGTACGTAACGACTTGCTGGAGTTGCCCTGCCAGCTGGCCGTCACTGTCGGTGAGTAGATCGCTGATCGTTTGAATTGCAGTGAGTTCTTTCACTCGTTCTCGCAGTTCGTGTTCCGTTCGGTACTGGGCAACTGCGTGACCGATGCGTGTGGCAAGCCGGTCGTACTGTTCTGAGCCTCGTTTCTGTAGGTAATCGGTCACTCCGGCAGAGATGGCTTCGCTGGCGATTTCTTCTGAGCCTTTCCCTGTAAAGAGAATAAACGGCAATTCCGGGTGAGTTTCACGAACTGTGCGTAAGAACTCAAGTCCATTCTGGTCGGGCATCTCATAATCACTCACGATACACGTAATCGGTTCCGTCTCGATGAGTGTTCGCGCGTCGTGGATGCGTGTCGCAGTATGTATCGTCGCCGCAGGGAGCTTGCGTTGTAAAAAAGTGGTTGTAAGATCCAAGAAATCCGTGTCGTCATCGACACAGAGAAGATGCATAAAAAGAGTGTATCACACCCTTATCCAAATACTTTCTCAAAATACATTCTTTAGAGCCTTTGTACGGATACTATCAAGGTGCTACCGCCGATTCGGCTTACGAAGGTGTTCCTAAGATACGGCTCTGTTGAAATCCTTAGCACATCAGTTGGAACCTCTACTGTAGCTGGCAGATCTCGGGATGGTCAGTCCGCAGGCGGGTTCTATCGGCTGATTCAGGATTAATTTGGAGAAGTAACAAAACTCTTGTGCTGATTATATCCTCTATATCCAGCATGTCCTTCTTGTCAGGTAGAGGGGGGTTTAAGCCGGCTTGGTCTCTCCCATTTTAAATGGAAGCAGCTACTCGCCAGTCTGGCGAGATGGACCTGCTTCTCGCCATCGCTGAGATTAACACTCTCGGTAGAGTACTTCGCCGGCAGGACCGACTGCCCTACCAGGGGCACCATTCCACTAACGAAAAGATTTGACTTTACCAGTTCTATCCCCTTCTTTGCCGCCCAAACTACGAACCGAATGAGAGCCTGTACGAAAAATATCTTGAGACCGATCCTACCGATAGATATCGAGATCGCAGATATCTCTGGAAGATCGATCCCTTCGATACTGATAGACAGGAAGTCCGGTATTTTGTTGTAGTACGAATAAATCTTCTCAGCGATTGAAGGTCGCGTTAAGTTTGGCGTGAATTGTGATAGACGGCGACGGCTTCGAGCCAGTTTTGAGCTGTCTCTAGCGCGACATTGCTGAAACTATTTGTAAACGATGATGTACGTCATTCTATTTCCCAAAAGACACGTTCGATAGCATTCCGATTTCCATGTTGAATGATTTGAAATCGACACCCATCCTCAGCAAGAACTGGTCCAAGATAGTCTACGTCATCGACGAGAAATTTCACATCATCGAGCTGGTAGCGCCGGTGTAGCTCGGTCAGAAACCAGCGCGCTGTCTGTTTCGTTGCGGTCGGATAGAGGCTTACGTGAAAAATTTCGTTCGTATACGGATCAACCGCGCCGTACAGCCAGAATTGCTGACCGTGGAGACGGATCATCGTTTCGTCAACCGCGAGTTGATCCACAGAGACGGTCGAGATCGGCTGTCGATCGGCTTTATGAACCCAGTTGTGGATAGCGACGTGACTCCGATCTATTCCGTATTCCTCGAGAAATTTACTCACCTCGCATAGTGACATACCGGCCAAGTGACAGCGGATCCCTACTTCAATCGCACAGAGCGGCGTTCGATCTCGCTCCACAAACGACAAGTCAATCCACGCGATACCATCGTTGAGGCGGTCGAATTCTGACATAGACACTCAGAACTCGTCCGCCTCATCCTCTAACTTAACGCGACCGGGTAGGCACCACTAACCCTCTTGTGGCGTTACTCGTCGATCTCGTCGACCAGCTCGTCGGCGACGCCGACATAGCCCGCTGGAGTCAGCGCCTTGAGTTCTTCGCGGACGCCCTCGTCGACGTCGAGGTCGTCGAACAGATCGCGGAAGTCGTCGAGGGTAACGCGCTTCCCGCGGGTGAGATCCTTCACGCGCTCGTAGGCGTCCGTGTCGCCCTCGCGCCGGAGGATCGTCTGGACGGCCTCGCCGATCACCTCGGGCGTCGCCGCCAGCTCCTCGCGCATGACGGTCTCGTTCGGGACGACCGTCGCGAGCCCGTCGCCGGCCTTCGAGTAACCGATCAGGCAGTGCGCGAGGGCGGCGCCCATGTTGCGCTTGACCGTGGAGTCTGAGAGGTCGCGCTGAAGCCGCGAGGTCGTCACGTAGTCGGCGAGGAACGTGAGATCCGAGTTCGCCTTCGAGAGGTTCCCCTCGCTGTTCTCGAAGTCGATCGGGTTCACCTTGTGCGGCATCGTCGAGGAGCCGGTCTCCCCCTCGACGGTCCGCTGGCCGAGGTAGCGGTCGGAGACGTACAGCCACGCGTCCAGGTCCAGATCGAGGAGGATGTTGTTGACGCCCCGCAGCGCGTCGAACAGCGCCGCGAGGTCGTCGCAGGGGTTCACCTGCGTCGCGAGCGGCGTGTGTTCCAGATCAAGCCCGCGCACGAACGACTCGGCGAACGCCCGCCAGTCGACATCGGGGTAGGCCGCGTCGTGGGCGGCGTAGGTGCCCGAGGCGCCGGCGAGTTTGCCGGAGAGGTCGCCGTTCGCGACGACGACTCGGCCGAGCGCGCGGCCGAGCCGCGAAGCGTACACGGCCATCTCCTTGCCGAACGTCGTCGGCGTCGCAGGCTGACCGTGGGTGTGCGCCAGCATGGGCGTCCCGCGGTGCTCCTGCGCGAGGTCGACGAGCGCGTCCCGAACCTCGCGAATCGCGGGCACGATCGCCTCGCTCACGGCCTGCTTCACCAGAAGGCGTTGGGCGAGGTTGTTCACGTCCTCGCTCGTGAGCCCGAAGTGGATCCACGGGTACAGGGCCTCGCTGTCGGCAATCGTTCCGGAATCGTCCAACCCGTCCAATCGAACCCGCAGGAAGTACTCGACCGCCTTCACGTCGTGGTTGGTCGCGGCATACCCCTCGGCCCCCTCGACCTCCAGCGCCTTTATCAGGCGGGCGTCCTCGGCGGAGAACTCCTCGTAGACCGCGCGAAACGCCGCCTCGGCTTCCTCGTCCAGCGCGATCGGCGTCGCGTCGAGGGCTGCGAGTTCGATCAGATACTCGACCTCGACGCGGGTCCGGGCGCGCATGAGCGCGGCTTCGCTCGCATACGGCGACAGCGGTGCGGTCCGAGCGGCGTACCGCCCGTCGAGCGGTGACACCGCCGCGAGCGGGTCCGACCGCGATAGCCCTGCGATGTCGTCGTCGCCCGCCGGTTCGGAGTCGTCGGTCATGTCCGCGACTGCCGCCGGAGCGAGCAAAAGCGTGTCGATGAGAGTCGCACGGACGTGGATCCGTTTCCGCCCTCCATCCGGTTCTCGGGAGACATATATCCGCGAACGTGAATACACACCCGGACCGGACCGCAATCAATATACGCGATCGGTCGGACCCATCGTGTATGAAGATCGCCGGACTCGCGAGCAACCGGGGACGGAACCTCAGACACATCGCCGACGCCGCGCCGGGTGATGCGGAGCTGTCGGTCGTCCTGACCAACCGCGAACAGGCGCCCGTGCTGGAGGCCGCCACGGAACGCCGGATCCCGACCGAGGTCGTCGAGCGCGAAGACGGGGAGTCGCGCGAGGCCCACGAGCGACGGATCCTCGACCGACTCGCCGATTACGACTTCGATCTCGTCTGTCTGGACGGGTACATGCGCGTGCTCACCGACGAGTTCCTCGACGCAGCCCCAACGACGCTGAACGTCCACCCGTCGCTTCTCCCCGCGTTCCCCGGTACGGACGCCCACGAACAGGTGATCGACGCCGGCGTCCGCACCACCGGCTGTACCGTCCACGTCGTCACCGAGGCGGTCGACGCCGGCCCGATCGTCACGCAGGAGCCGGTACCCGTCTACGAGGGCGACGACGCCGAGGCGCTGAAAGGCCGAGTACTTCACGACGCCGAGTTCACGGCGTACCCGCGAGCAGTGCGGTGGTTCGCGGAGGACCGAGTGACGATCGAGCGCGGGGGCGACGACGACGCTCCCGTGAACGTGACCGTTGACGGCGACACCGGCGGCGACTTCCCCGAGCGGCGGTTCGTCTCCGAGGAGCGCGCCGACACGCTGCGGTACGGCGAGAACCCCCATCAGGACGCCGCGCTCTACGTCGACGACGGCTGCGAGGAGGCGAGTGTCGTCGGCGCCGATCAGCTGAACCCCGGCGCGAAGGGGATGGGGTACAACAACTACAACGACGCCGACGGCGCGTTGAACCTCGTCAAGGAGTTCGACGAGCCCGCCGCCGCCGTGATCAAGCACACGAACCCGGCCGGCTGCGCAACGAGCGACACGGTCGCTGACGCGTACGACCGCGCGCTCCGCACTGACGCGAAGTCTGCGTTCGGCGGTATTGTCGCGCTGAATCGCGAGTGCGACGCCGACACCGCCGACGCCATCGTCGACTCGTTCAAGGAGGTCGTCGTCGCGCCCGGCTACACCGACAGCGCGCTCGATGTGCTCCGGGAGAAGAAGAACCTCCGCGTGCTCGATGTCGGCCCCCTCGGTGAGGGTGATGAGCGCTTCTCCGAACGGTTCACGGAGAAGCCGGTCGTCGGCGGGCGGCTGGTTCAAGAACGGGACCGCCAGTCGCCGACCGCCGGCGACCTCGACGTGGTCACCGAGCGCGAGCCCACCGACGAACAGCTAGCAACGATGGTGTTCGCGTGGAAGACGCTCAAACACGTGAAATCGAACGGGATCTTGTTCGCGACCGGCACCGAAACGGTCGGCGTCGGGATGGGGCAGGTGTCTCGCGTCGACGCCGTCACGCTGGCGGCGATGAAGGCGGAGAAGGACGCCGAGGGGAAATCTGCAGAGGGCGCGGTGATGGCCTCGGACGCCTTCTTCCCGTTCCCGGACGCGATCGAAGAGGCGGCGGAGGCCGGGATCGAGGCCGTGATCCAGCCCGGCGGCTCGGTCAACGACGAGGACGTGATCGCCGCGGCCGACGAACACGACATGGCGATGGCGTTCACCGGCTCGCGCTGCTTCCGACACGACTGAGCCGTTCGAAGTGGTTAGGCCTCGTCCGACTCCATCCCTACGACCCCAACTGCTCGCGCGCGAACTTCGCCAAAAGCGGGATGTCGTCGAGGTGGAGCAGCTTCGCCATCGACGCCTTCTCCCCTTGATTCGCCTTCTCGAGCGTGTTCTCTTCCGTTTTCCGGAGGTCGCGCATGAACCGGTCGTACCGCTCGTTCGGCGCGAGGTACAGCAGCCGCGTGAGCATCAGCCGCGACTTCATCCGCGGGGCCACGTCGCGGTGCCAGAGCCGCTCGTAGACGGCGAGGCTCTCCGCATCGAGGCGACGCTTCGAGTCGGTGAGACACCGGTCGACGGTGGCCGCCGCGGCGCGAGCCGACTTCATCCCCTTGTGGATCCCCTCGCCCCAGAGGGGGTCGATGGAAGGGACCGTATCTCCGATCGCGAGGAAGCGGTCGGTGTGCATCTGGTCGGGCATCTGGATGTGCGCGGAGCCCCGGTGGACCTTCCCGTTGATCTTCGTCGCGTCGGCGAAGCGGGGGTCGCGGTCGATCCACGCGTCGAGGTAGCCGTCGACGGTCTGGCTCTCCTGTGCGAACTCGCGGTGGCGGTCGTTCTGGATGTAACAGATCCCGACCTTCGCGGTGTCCTCGCCGGTTGCGAAGATCCACGAGTAGCCGCCGGGCGCGATGTCGTGGTCGAGTCGGAGCATCATCGACCGCCGTAGATCGGCGTACTCCGGGTGGTTCATCTCGACGCCCTCCATCTCGTACTCGATACCGATCGCCTGATTTTTGCGTTCGAGATCGACCACGTCGAGCGCGCTCGCGATCGGTGCCGCGGGACCGGTGGCGTCGACGACCACCTCTGCGTACACCTCCTCGTCGCCGTTGTACCGAACGCCCTCGATGACGCCGTCGTCGTCGAGGATCGGCCGGGACACCCGCGAGTCGAACCGGTACTCGGCGCCGCTCTCGCGGCCGTCCGCGACGAGGAACCGCTTGAAGTCGGCGAACTCTAACACCGCGCCGGGCTGGTAGCTTTTGTAGTGGTTGTTGGGCGACTCCAACACCACGTCGTCGGTGTACGACATCACCACATCGTCGGGGATCCCGAAGGAGGACATCATCGACGGGAACGTCCCGGCGGTCGACTTGTTGCTCTGGCGGGGGAACTCGTCTTCCGACTCCGTTTCGAGAACGACGACGTCGTAGTCTCGCGTCGCCAGATCGCGAGCGCACTGAGCGCCCGCCGGTCCGGCACCCGCGATCACGACGTCGTAGCGATCAACCATATACCCGTGAATACGGACCCACGTAATTAGGCTTGCTGAAACCGGTCGCAAACAGGCTGTGACCCGGCTGGGTCGCCGGATTTTGGCGATCCACTGAGGTCGGAATTACGGTGGGTATCGCGATCGCGATCTCGATCGGAAAAGGCGTCGGCCGCAGATCGGGGTGCAGGTAGAGAAACCGCCTGCGTGCTCGGGGGCGGTTCAGTAGAACTCGCGGACGAGGTCCGTCGCGCCCTCGGGCGCGCCGTCCGGGATGACGGACATGTCCTCGTCGACGCCGTGACGCTCGTGGTACGGCACCGACTCCTCGTCCTGGTAGATGATACCCTGATGCTCCGTATCGTCGTCGAAGATGACGTCTTTGGCGGCCTCCTTGTCGCTGGGATCGTGGTCCGACTCCTTCAGATCGACCAGCGAATCGCGGAAGTAGTCGTACGTGTCCACGTCGTTGAACGTCACGCACGGCGAGTAGACGTTCACGAAGCCGAACCCGTCGTGTTCGACCGCCTTCTGGATGATCTCCTGATGGCGGAGCGCGTCCGAGGAGAACGACTGCGCGATGAACGTCGCACCCGACGCCAGCGCCAGCGCGTGCGGGTTGACCGGGGGCTGTTTGGGGCCCTCGGGGCTCGTCGACGTCTCGAAGTCCTCACGGGAGGTAGGCGAGGCCTGCCCCTTCGTCAGCCCGTAGATGCGGTTGTCCATCACGACGTACGTCATGTCGACGTTGCGCCGGACGGCGTGGACGAAGTGGCCCGCGCCGATGGAGTAGCCGTCGCCGTCGCCGCCGGCGACCATCACTTCGATGTCGGGACGGGCCATTTTGACGCCGGTCCCGACCGGAAGCGCGCGTCCGTGGACGCCGTGGAGCGCGTAGCTGTGCATGTACGTGCCGATCTTTCCGGAACAGCCGATGCCGGCGACGACGAAGGTGTTATCGGGGTCGTTGCCCGTCTCCGCGAGGGCCTTCATCATTCCGTTCATGGTGCCGAAGTCGCCGCATCCCGGACACCACGTCGGCTGCTTGTCGGACTTGAAATCGGTGAATCGAATGTCTGAGCTCATTGGTTACGCCTCCACCCCCGCCGCGAGGGTCTCCTTGATGTCATCTGCGAGTTCGTCCGCCTTGAACCGCACGCCGTTGTACTTGTTTATCCGATCGACGCGAGCCAAGACGTCGTGTTCGATGAGGTTCGCGAACTGACCCCGCTCGTTGCACTCCACGACGATGACGTTCTCCGCCGCCTCGACGTCCTCGGAAAGGTCCGGGCGCGGGAAGATGTACGGCACGGAAAGCACCCGCACGTCGACCCCCTCGTCGGCGAGGAGATCGACCGCCTCGGCGAGCGCTCCCTCGTTCGACCCCCACGAGATCACGAGCGTGTCGGCGTCTGCGTCGCCGAACTCGCGCGGGCTCCAGTCCTCGCGCTCCTCGGCGGTATCGACTTTCCGGTTGCGCTTATCGACCTGCTCGACGCGCATCCCGGTATCCTCGGTCCGACGACCTTGCTCGTCGTGTTCGAGGCCGGTGGACATGTGCGCGCCGTCGGCGGTGCCGGGGAACGCCCGCGGCGAGATCCCGTCGTCGGTGATCTCGTGGGGCTGGAAGCCGCCCGACTCGCTCATGTGGTCGTCGATCGTCGTCTCGTCGACGACGAAGCCACGGTCGATCTCCACCTCGTCCATGTCGAAGGTGTCCGGCGTGAACGTCTGCTCGGTGACCGCCATCGAGAGGTCGGCGGTGAGGTAGACGGGGAGCTGGTACTTCTCGGCGAGGTTGAACGCCTCGACGGTCTTCCAGAAGCACTCCGCGATCGTCGTCGGTGCGAGCACGAACCGGGGGACCTCGCCGTGGCCGCCGTACAGCATTCCGTTGAGGTCGCCCTGCTCCTGTTTCGTCGGCATCCCGGTCGACGGGCCGGAGCGCATCACGTTACAGATGACGAGCGGCGTCTCCGAGGTCGCGATGAGCCCGAACGTCTCCGTCATCAGGTCGATCCCGGGACCGGACGTGGCGGTCATCGACCGCGCGCCCCCGCGGGCGGCGCCGAGCGCCATGTTGATCGCGGACAGCTCGTCTTCCGCCTGCACGACGTGGCCGCCGTATCGCTCGATCCGGCCCGTGAGATACGTCATCACGTCGGTCGCGGGCGTGATCGGGTAGCCGGCGTAGAAGCGGCAGCCCGCCGCGATGGCGCCCATCCCGATGGCCTCGTCGCCGTTGAGGAGGACGTAGTCCTCGTCAGTAGTCTCCAAGTCGTAGTCGAACTCGTGGTCGTACTCCTCGTCGACGTACGACTGTCCAGCGCGGGCGGCCTCCTTGTTGTTGTCGACGAGCTTCTGCCCCTTATCCGCGAAGCGCTTTTCGAGCGCGGAGTCGAGGTTCTCGATGGGGAACTCGGCGACCTCACAGGCCGCGCCGAGCGCGACGACGTTGCGCATGATCGCTCCGCCGGCCTCCTCGGCGAGCCGCTTGAGCGGAACGTCGATCCCGATCATCTCGTCGGGGATCTCCACGTCCTGCATCGTGGTTCGCTCGCCGTCGTAGATGATCACCGACCCCTCGTGGAGCTCGTCGAGGTTCTCCTCGATGGTCCGGGGGGTCAACGCGATGAGCACATCGAGCCGGTCAACGACGCTCTGTACCTTGTCGACGGAGGTTCGCACCTTGTAGGCGGTGTAGCCGCCTCGGATCCGCGAGGCGAAGTCCTTCGACGTGAACACGTGTCGACCCGCCCGAGAGAGCGCTTGCGCAAAGATCTTCCCGGTCGAGTCGATGCCGTCGCCGGCCTCCCCGCCGACAGCCCAGTTGAAGTCCGCAGCCATACTATAACGGGGCTTTCGCCGGACTCATCAAAAGACTTCTGGAAGGAGCCATTGGCCCATTTCTGAACGTTCGTTTACTACTTTGCAAATATTGTCAATTACGATAGTGTACTAGCCGGTGTTTCAGGTGTTTATTGGACAAACGTTTTCCAAATTCTTCACGATCAACCCTCTGCGTCAACGGAGTTTCGACGGTCGTCGAATCGGTTCGGTCGCCCGCGCGCTCGCGAGAGCCCTCTGCGTCGGCGACAGCGGCGAGTTTCACGACGGTTTGCGATGCGGGCAGCACCGACGCCGACGGGAACACGTTTGTGTCTCCCGATCGGATCGGATGTATGGACACGACAGCGACGGTCAGCGCGGTCGAGACGGTCGGCCGCGACACGTACGCCCTCCGGTTCGACGCGCCAGACGGCTTCGCCGCCGAACCCGGTCAGTTCGTCAAGCTCGGCACGGAGATCGACGGCGAGTCGGTCGCCCGCTTTTATACCCTCTCGTCGCCGACCATCGACGACACCTTCGAGGTCACGGTCGGCATCGACACCGACGAGGGTGGCGAGTTCTCCGCGTTCCTCGCGGATGCCGAGGCGGGCACGGAGATGACCCTCTCCGGCCCGTTCGGTGACCAGCACTACGACGGCGAGCCGCGCGCGGTGGTCATCGCGGGCGGTCCCGGCGTCGGCCCGGCGGTCGCCATCGCGGAGCGCGCGCTCGACGACGGCGCCGAGGCTGCGGTCGTCTACCGCGACGACGACGTGTCGCACGCGGATCGCTTGGGCCGACTGGAAGCGCGTGGCGCCGCGGTTCACCTGCTCGACGCGGACGACGAGCTTGACGACGCGGTCGCCGAGGCGCTGACGGGCAGCGAGGGCGAGACCGTCTTCGTGTACGGCTTCGCCGACCTCGTCGCTGACGCGGAGGCCGCGATCGAGGCCGCCGGCAGCGACGCCGACGCCGCGAAGGTCGAGAACTTCGGCTAGACGCGACTCGTGGTGCTCTAGCTGCTCGTTTATAAGTGGACGACTGTGGATCCGCGGAGAACACGTCCAAATTCCCAGTCGCCGGCGGCAAAGCCGCCGGCTGCCCCTTTGAGTCAACCCTAACCGCTCCGCAACCGCACCCTCACACCTCCCCAGCCTCGCGGTTCGCACTCTCCGAGCGCTCACCGCGTCCAGCGAGAATCGAAGATTCTCTGGCAGCCGGCGCGTAGCGCCGGCGACCTCGCGCGGCGCTCTCGCCGGCGGCTTCGCCGCCGGCTGTCAGAGTGACCTTCGGTCCCTCACTACTCGCGGCCGTTTATAAACGGCCGCTCGGAGGCGCGCGCCACCGCGGATCCGACACGGATCAGTCCCCGAAGTAGTCGGCCAGTCGCTCTGCGGCCTCGGCAGCCCGCGGCGTCACCAGGGCGAACCGGATCCACTCGCCGCGGGCGGTGCCGAACGCGTCGCCCGGCATCCCGGCGACGCCGGCCTCGTCGATCAGGCGCTTGACGTTCTCCATCGTTCCGGGGAACCCCTCGAAGCGCGCGAGCACGTAGAACGCCCCCTCCGGGCGGGTGTACTCCGCGCCCGCCGCGTCGAGCGCGTCGGTGAACGCGTCCACGCGGTCAGCGAGCAGTTCGCGGGCTTCCGCGTAGTAGCTCGGCGGCGTCTCCGCGAGCGCGTGGTGGACCGCGTACTGGGAGGGACGCGCCCCGGCGACGTTCACGAGCATGTGCCGCGTCTTGGCGTCGCCGACGTGCGCCTCGGGGAAGATCCCGTACCCGACCCGGAATCCGGTGATCGCCATCGACTTCGAGAAGCCGCTGGTGACGATCACGCGATCGGAGTCAAGCATCAGCGCGGACTCGAACTCGCCGGTCAGATCGAAGTGGTCGTACACCTCGTCGACCATGACGAGGGCGTCGACCGCGTCGGCGACCGCGACGACCTCGCGGACTGCGTCGAGGTCGTACACGGCGCCAGTCGGGTTGTTCGGCGTGTTCAGGACGATGAGGGCGGTGTCTTCGCTTGCGGCCTCGCGGATCGCGTCGACATCGAGCCCGCCGTCGCGCTCGGTCGGGACGAGCGTCGACTCCCCGCCGAGCATGTCCGTCTTGCCGGGGTAGTACGGGTAGACGGGATCCATCAGTAGCGCCTCGTCGCCCGCGTCACGCTCGAATGCGCGCGCTATCGCGAGGTAATTCGCCTCGCCGGTTCCGTTCGTGACCACCACGCGGTCGGCGTCGACGTTCCGACGCTCGGCGATCGCCTCGCGAAGCTCCAACAGTCCCTCGCTCGGCGGGTACTGGAACTCCGCTGAGGGGAGGTCGGCGTACTCACGGAGCGCCTCCCGGAGGGTGGCCGGTGGCTCCCAGTCGGGATTGCCGCTCACCATGTCGATGACGTCGCCGTCGGCCGCGCCCGCGTACTGCATCACGTGGAAGAACTTCGGCTCCTCGTACTCCATACCGGTCGCTCGGCGTCGGGCGCCGTGGCTCTTTCGACCGCGACACCGCGACCGCGACGCCGCGACCGCCCGGACCGCAATTGCGGCGCCGCGGCCGCCCGGTCCGCGACCTTCATCCCGTTCCAATCCGGTGGTTTCACCTGTAGCCATGTCGACCCCGGCGTATGAACAAACGCGGCCACGTCCTCAACGCCCTCCTGCTCGCGCTCGGGCTCGGCTTCGTCATCGAGCCCGGCCTCGACATGGCCACTGCCCGGACCGTCGCCGAGATCACTGTCCCGATCGTGTTGGGGGCGCTGTTCCCCGACGTCGACACCGCCTTCGGTCGCCACCGGAAGACGCTCCACAGCCTCCCAGTCCTCGGGATCTTCCTCGCGTACCCGATCGTGTTCGGGAACCTCCAGTACGTCTGGATCGGCGTGTTGACCCACTACGCCCTTGATGTGATCGGGAGCCGCCGCGGGATCGCGCTGTTCCACCCGCTATCCGACACCGAATACGGGATGCCGACCGGCGTAACGACGAGCAGCAAGTACGCGGATCTCGTCACCGTGATCGTTACGGCCGTGGAACTGGCGGTCTTCTGGGCGCTCCACACCTACGTCGTGACCCTCGATCTCGATATCTCGGCGGCCGCCTCAGAGGCGGCTGCAGGGCTCGGAATCTGAGGACTCAGTCCGGGTTGCGAAACGGCAGCTGCGTCACTTCGGCCGGTAGTCGGAGAGCGTCCCGGAGTAGACGCTCACGTCGTTGAACCGTCCCTCGTAGGCGACGTTGCTCGGAAGGGTCGGCTCGTCGCCGGAGAGGAACTGTCGATCGAGCTTCTCCCAGGTGTTCTCGTACGCGAGGTGAGCGAACTCCACGAGCCCGCGGAGCTGATGACCGATCCCACCGCGGTGGACTACGGTGCGAGGCCGCGCCTCGCGGAAGGCGTCGACGACCCCGTCGACGCCGTCGTAGTCACCGTCGAACTCGGTCCACGCCTCGCCGACGGTGCCGGGAAGGTGAGCATACGACGAGCCGAACCCCGGCTGGTCGGTGGCCTCGGCGATTCGCCGCGTCCGAGCGTTCTGGTGGGGGAGAAGCTTCGTGTTGTACGTCTCGACCGCGTCGATCCGGGTGCTGTGGGCCGCGATCTCTGGGCGGGTGAGCGAGATGGTCGCGAACCCCGGGTGCGGCGCGAGCACGACCGCATCCTGCCGGTCGGCCTCCGCCATCGCCGCCTCGAAGGTAATGTAGTCGGGAACGGGCTCGTCCAAGCCGAGAACGAGGATGTGCCGTCGGTTCCCCCAGTCGCCGGTGAACACCTCCCGGGCGGGAACCACGGTCAGGTCGTCGTCGGAGAACCGGGCAGCCCGCTTCCGGATCGTCGGCAGGCGGGTAAAGTGCGGGGCGTATACGAGCGCGTCGATCCCTCGTTCCTTCGCGAGGGCCACGACGTCGTCGTCGAGCACCTTCACGTGGGCGTCGACGCGCGTTCTCGGTCGAGTCACGGGTGGGCGTTCTTCGTCGCCGAGCAAAGGCGTATCGTTCGACAGCGAGCCGGTCCTAGCCAGGCCGGTCGAGGGGACCGCGGCGAGATCCGAAGGGGGGCGCACCGGGGACGAGAGACGGCCGCCGGGGGAAACCGTTAATCCCTCGCGGCGGGGACAGGGTGACATGCCCCGCTGGACGTGCGGTATCGACGGCTGCGACGCCGCCTTCGACGACGTGGAGTCGGCCATCGTCCACCAGACGAACGGCCACCAGCGCCACGAGTGCAAGGTGTGCGGCACGATCGTTCCGGACGGCTACTTCGCGATCCGGCACGCGTTCGACGAACACACCCGGGCCGAGTTCGTGCGCGCGTACGACGCTGACTCCGCGGCGGTCCGTCGCCGGGAAGGAATCAAACGGGATATCGAGCGCGAGGCGGACCTCCAGCGAGTCGTCGATCAGCTGGACCGGAGCCCGTAGGCGAGACTCCCCGGGTCACAGCACCCGCTTTCCGAACGCGCTCGCGGCCAGTTCCGTCGCGAGCTCCGCGGTCTCATTGTGCTGGTCCAGCGTCGGATTCACCTCGACGAGTTCCATCGACCGGACACAATCGGTCTCGGCGACTGACTCCATCGCCCTGTGCGCCTCCCGGTAGGTGACGCCCCCGCGGACGGGGGTGCCGACGCCGGGCGCCTCCTTGGGGTCGAGCCAGTCTAAATCGAGACTGACGTGGACGCCGTCGACGCCGGCCGACGCTTCGGCCATCGCTTCCTCAGTCACGTCCGTGATCCCGCGGTCATCGATGTCTGACATCGTGTACGCCGCGAACCCGTGGTCGCGGATCACGTCGATCTCCGCGTCGTCGACGGAGCGGAGCCCGACGAGTGCGACGTTTTCCGGATTGAGCCCGGGCGCGGTCGCCCAGTCCGACCCCTCGAACTCGCCGAGGCCGAGCGCGGCCGCGAGCGGCATCCCGTGGACGTTCCCGGAGGGCGTCGTCGCGGGCGTGTTGAGGTCGGCGTGAGCGTCGAACCACACCGCGCCGATCTCCGCGTCGCGCGCGGAGCCGACGAGCGAACCGATGGCGATCGAGTGGTCTCCGCCGAGTGCGAGCGGCACAGACCCCTCGGCGAGCGTCCCGCTCACCTCGTCCGCGAGCCGGCGGCAGACGTCGGCGGTTTCGCGGAGGAACTTCGCGTCCCCCTCGTGCGGGGCCTCCGCGTCCGGGTCACGCTCCTCCGCGCGGGGGACCGCGAGGTCGCCCGCGTCGACGGTCTCGACGCCGGCGCTCGCGAGCTGGTCGGCCAGCCCGGCGTAGCGGATCGCTGACGGCCCCATGTCCACACCGCGTCGGTTCGCCCCGTAGTCGGTCGGTGCGCCAATGATCCTGACAGTGGTCATGTCCGAGAGAGCGCCCCCGTAACGCTTGAATGGTAGGGTCTTCGCTGCGATCGCACCGCGATCGCACACGGTTTCACGGGTGGGCACCAACGACGAGTATGAGCGGCTCCGAGGACGACTTCGCTCCGGCCGACATCCAACCGATCGGCGCCATGATCGCCGTCGCGTTCACCGGTGCCGTGATCGGGCTCGTCGGTGCCGGGCTCGCGTTCTTCGTCGGGGACCTCGGTCTGGCGCTGATCGGCGTCGGCGCCGTGGTCGCGCTCTCCAGTCCGATCGCGTACGTTCGGCTCCGTCGGCTCCGCAGATCCTGAGAAACCGCACGATCATTTATAATGAGCTTCCATCGCATTTAAGCGGTGCCGCCATCTATTCGCGTCTATGTCATCGATTGAGCTTACATCGAGTCAGAAAAGCATCCTCACGGCCCTCATCAACCTGTACGGGGAACAGGAAGACGCCGTCAAAGGCGAGGCGATCGCCGAGGAAGTCGACCGCAATCCCGGCACGATCCGCAACCAGATGCAGAGCCTGAAGGCCCTCCAGCTGGTCGAGGGCGTCCCCGGCCCGAAGGGCGGCTACAAGCCCACCTCGAACGCGTACGAGGCGCTCGACATCCAGCGGATGGACGAGCCCGCCGACGTCCCCATCTTCCACGAGGGCGAGGAGGTCACGGGCGTCAACGTCGACGGGATCGACCTCTCCAGCGTTCACCACCCCGAGCTCTGCCGCGCCGAGATCCACGTCCAGGGCTCCGTCCGCGACTTCCATGAGGGCGACTCCGTCACGGTCGGCCCGACACCGCTCTCGAAGCTCGTCATCGACGGGACTGTCGACGGGAAAGACGACACCGCCAACGTCCTCATCCTCCGAATCGACGACATGCGAGCGCCCGACGAGCCCGCCGAGCACTAACCGCCTTTTCGACGATATCGTTCTGCTGTCCTCTCTTTGCGAACCCGTCAATAGCCCGAGCGCAGCCGCTCGAACTCTGTATCTGACTTCGTCGCTGTCGATAGAACCACTGCTCGCGGATCCGAGAACCGTCGCCCCTCGACGAAAGATCTCTCCGAATCGGGTGTCGCTCGCTGACGCCTACATATCGCCGAACGCGCTCACGCCGCGCCCGGTCGAGGAGATCTTCGCGATCCATCGCACCGCGATGGACTTCTTCAGCAGCTTCGCGGGGGTGCCGCCGAACGTCTTGATCGGCATCCCCATCACGTCGTGGGCGACCGCGTCCTCGCCGACCGAGACGACGGTCCCCTTGTCCGTGTGTTCCCACGACTGGAGGGGCGCGCCGCGGGCGGCGCGCGCGAGGTTCTCGCCGGCGACCTCGGCGGCCTGCCAGGCGGCCTGTGCCGTCGGCGGCGCCACGTCGTCGTCGCCCTGCTCGACGAGCGCGGTGTCGCCGATAGCGAACACGCGGTCGTCGCTGGTGGTGAAGTCGGAGCCGGCGTGGACGCGGTTCGAACGCTCGTCCTTCTCGACCTCGACGTTCTCAAGCTCCGGCTGGCCGGTGATGCCGCCGGTCCAGATCAGCACGTCGTACGAGAGTTCCTCGGGCTCCTCGTCTTCGCCGCCGCCGAAGTACACCGCGTCCTCATCGGCCTTCGAGATGAAGTCGCCGGTGAGTATTTCGATGTCGGCGTCTTCGAGCCGCTGGCGGAGCGCGCCCTGAAGCTGGGGATCGTTGCCCGGGAAGACCTCGTCGAGTCCCTCGACGAGCTTGATATCGACGGGCGCGCGGTGTTTATCGCGGTACTCCGCGATTTCGCCCGCGGTCTGGATGCCGGAGAGCCCGGCGCCGCCGACGATGACCTCGACGGGGTCCGAGCGGGTCGCCTCGGCGGCAGCCGACCGGACGTCCTCGTGGATCGCCTTCGCGTCGGCGAGGCTCTTGAGTTGGTGGGCGTTCTCTTCGAGTCCCTCGATCCCAAAGAAAGCGGTCGTGGAGCCGACGCCTAACAGGAGGTAGTCGTAGTCGACGGTCGTCCCGTCGTCGGTCTCGACGACCTGCTCGTTGGTGTCGACGTCGACGACGCGGCCCCGTACGAAGTTGGACTCGGGGGATTTGATCTCGTCGACCGGGATGGTGATCTTCTCGGCGACCGCGGGGTTGCGGATCGCGCGGTGGACCTCGTGGAGAACGAGGTGGTAGTCGTGCTCCGAGATCCACGTGAGATCGGCCTCACCCTCGCCAACCTCGTCTTCGAACGCCTTCACTGCCCCTGCACCGGCGTACCCGGAACCGACGACGACGACCTGTGTACTCATGTGTGTAACTCCTCGGGCCGCGGGTAAAGTCGCTTTGGAACGTCGTTGACGCCCCTATCGGCCAGCCGTCTCGCGGTCGTTCGCTGGGACCGACGCTCCGCCCGCCTACAGCGAGAGGCCGGCGTGCCAGCGATCGGCGCCCGCCTCGCGTTTGACCTCGTCCATCCGTGCGAGGAGGGTCACGGCGAGGCTCGCGGTCTCGGCCGCCCGCGACTCCCCCTCGGTGCGGAACTCGCCGGTGACCCGGTTGGCGTAGACCGAGCAGATCGCGCCCGCGCGGAGCCCGTACACGTTCGCGATCGTGAGGATCGCCGACGCCTCCATCTCGATGTTCTTCACGTTCGCGTCCTGTAGTTCCGCGACCAGCTCGTCGGAGCCGGCCGCCTCAAACCCCTCGAAGCCGGGGCGGCCCTGCCCGGCGTAGAAGGAGTCGGCGCTCATCGTCACGCCGGTGTGATAGTCGTAGCCGAGCCGCTCGGCGGCGGCGACGAGCGCCGAGACGACCTCGCCGTCGGCGGCCGCCGGGTAGTCCTCGCGGACGTACTCGTCGCTGGTACCCTCCTGCCGGACCGCGCCGGTCGTGATCACCAGATCGCCCACGTCCATCCCCGGCTGGATCGCGCCGCAGGAGCCGACCCGGATGAACGTGTCGACACCCACTCTGGCGAGTTCCTCGACCGCGATGGCGGCCGACGGCGAGCCGATCCCGGTCGAGGTCACAGAGATCGGCGCGTCCTCGTAGGTCCCGGTCGCAGTGCGGTACTCGCGGTGGTGTGCGACCTCCTCGTGGCCGTCCCACAGCGCCGTGATCTTGTCCACGCGCTCGGGATTGCCGGGGAGCAGCACGGCGTCCGCGACATCGTCCTCACCGACCTCGACGTGGTACTGCACCTCGTCGTTCGGATCCTCGCTCCTGTCGCTCTTGTCGGTCATGTCTTCGCCCTTCGGCGAGCCGTTTAAAAGGAGTTCCGTCTCGGTCGCTCGAAGTCTGTTCCGTCCGTTAGACCTCGCGCGCGTCGTCGAGCGTATCCTCGGAGATGGTGTTCGGGAGCAGTTCGCCCAGCGTGTACTCGCTGGTCTCCCCGTCGCCCTCGTCGCAGACGACGATCAGGTCGTCGGCCGCAAACTCCGTGAGCGACTGCCGGCACATCCCGCAGGGGGTGACGCCGTCGCGGACGCCGGAAGTGACGGCGATCCGATCGAACTCGCGGTGACCGTTCTTCACCGCCTCCGCCAGCGCGACCTCCTCGGCGTGGAGGCTGTTGGAGTAGTTCGCGTTCTCGATGTTACAGCCGGTGTAGACGGTGCCGTCTGCGGTCCGAAGCGCGGCGCCGACGCGGTATTCGGAGTACGGGACGTGTGCGTCGTCGAGCGCGTCGCGCGCGGCCTCGATCAGGTCCATACGGAGGCGTCGACCGGGGATCGAATAAATGGCCGGTTCGCGACCTCACCGTTCACGAGACCGACCGCCCACCTGTCGAACCCCCTCACAGTCCGTGCTTGCGAGGGCTCAAGCAGTCGGCTCTCCGGTGTGTTCCCGAGCGAAGCAATCGAGGACGAGTTTCGCGCCGCCGAGGACGACGGGGCCGATGAACAGGCCGACGGCGCCGAATACGACGAGCCCGCCGAAGATGCCGATGACGATGATAGCGGAGTTGAATGCGCCGGTCCGACCGATTAGCGCGGGTCGGAGGTACGTATCGGAGAAGGTAACGAGCAGGCCGTACACGGCTATCGCCGCGCTGGCAATCGGTCGTCCGACTGCGAGGAGATACATTGCAGCCGGGACCCAGACGCCGAACGCGCCGACGAGCGGGAGCAGCGTCAGCACGAACGTAACGACCGTGAGAAAGATCACGGCGGGGAGGCCGGCGATCGCGAGCCCGACGCCGAGGAGCGCCGCCTGAATGGCCGCGACGGCGACGTTCCCGACGACAGAGGCCCACATGAGCTGATCCAGTCCCTCGCGGAGTTCGTCCAGGATGTCCTCGTCGACCGGCAGCACCCACTGGACCCACGCCACGAGCTGTTCCCCGTCGCGCAACAGGGCGAAGAGGACGAACAGCGTGATGGTCAGTCCGATAAACAGCCCTGGCAAACTCCCGGCGAGGTCGATCGCCCCTGACGTGACCTCTTGGAGACTTGTTGCGATCCGTTCCTGATTCGATTCGTACAGCGCGACGAGGTCGATGCGGTATCCGGTACTCTCGAGGAGTTCTTCGATCGACGCAACGTCGATTTGTCCGTTTCTGACGGCACTCACGACCCTGAGCGACTGTTGGACGGCGATCGTGAGGAGATAGATGATCGGGATCAGTACGAACAGTAACGCGCCCAAGACAATGACAATCGCCGCGATTGTGGGCCTGACGTGCTGCTCGGCTCGTTGTTGGACGGGAAACAGGATGTATGCGAGAACCACGCCGAACAGAATGAACTGGAGATACGGCAGGAGGACGAACAACGCGAGGAGACTGCTCAGCAGGACGAGTGCGGTCAGCCCTGGTTTCCCGACGAGCCACGTCGGGGGGGCGGATCTGTCTGGCATATCTGAATATGGATTGACACGTACATTATTCTACTGGCCCGAAATCAGGGCTCCGCGCGACTCCGAAGAGCTCAACGCACGGGTGTGATACGCCGTCGTCTCACCGACCCGTGTCGTACTTATACGTGGCCGACTCGGGATCGATTCCGAAGTCCTCGGGCGACTCGGTCGCGTCGTCAGCGGCGGCGTCAGCCGGCTCGGCGGCCTTGAACGCCTCGCGGAACCGGTCGAGCATCTCGAAGTCGTCGACGGCCAGGTGCAGGCCGACCACGTCGCCACCGAGGAACTCGCGCTTCTCGTCGAGCCGGTCCGAGAGCGCCTCGGGGAGGTCGTCGGTGTCGACCCGCTCGAAGCCGAACTGGGTCAGGTACTCGGGCTGGTCGGTGAGCACGTACACCGTCTCGAAACGGTCCGCGGCCGCGGTGTCAACGAGGCGCTCGATCACGTGCGCCCCGACACCGCGGTCCCGCCACTCGGGGAGGACGCCGATTCCGGTGAGTTCGATCCGATTCTCTTCTTCCTCGTCGCCCCGGTGCAGACGCAGTCGACCGAATCCCGCTCGGTCACCCGACTCCTCGTCGACCGCGATCACGTAATCCCGTGACCGGAAGGCGACATCGTCGAGCCCCAACTGCTCGATCGCGTCCAATAACCACGCCTCGTCACGGTTCTTGGCGTCACGGATGTACATGGATACACGTACGCGGGCCGACCTGAAAACGGTTCCCCGCGGGACGTCGGCGTCGACTGCTATTTAAATACCCTGTCCCATCAGGTGGCTGCGCAGCACGTCCGGCGTCTTGAGCCCGGCGTCGCTGTTCACGAGGATCACCGTCTCGTCGCCGTCGAAGAAGCCGTCCTCCTTGAGCGCCCACGCGCCGGCGGGCGCGGCGCCGCCGGTGGCGCCCATCTCCATCACCTCGTTTTGCGCGACCGCGACCGCGCTCGCGAGAATGTCATCGTCCTCGACGCCCACAGCGGTACCGCCGCTCTCGCGGACCGCCTCGACTGCGGCCGCGCCGCCCGCGGGGTCGGCGATCTCCAACTCGCCGCAGATCGTGTCGGGCGTCGACCACGGCTCCGGCTCGTCGAGGTCGCGTTCGATCGCGGCCGCGATCGGCGCACAGCCCGCGGCCTGCGCCGCGACGATCTTCGGGACATCGTCGATCGCGCCGACGCGCTCCAGCTCCGAGAAGCCCTTATAAATCCCGGCGACGACCTCACCGGAGCCGGTCGGCACGATGACGACATCGGGCGCCGCGTCGAGGTCGGCGACCAGCTCGAACGCGAGCGTCTTGACTCCGTCGTGGCGGTACGGCGTCACGAACTCCCCGAGGTCGGTGTAGTCGGTCTCCAGCTGCTCGTCGACTGCGTCAGCGGCGTCCGGGAAGCGCCCGCCGACCACGCGCATGTCGCCGCCGTGGACGTTCGTCATCGCCTTGTTCGAGAACGCACAGCGGGAGGGGACGAAGGCGTACGACCGCAGATCGGCTCGGCCCGCGTACGCCGCCATCGACTGTCCGGCGTTCCCGGGGCTCGCGCACGCGAGCGGCTCCACGTCTTGGCCCTCGGCGGCCCGCGCGGCGACCGCGGTGAGCGCGACCGAGAGGCCGCGGTCGAGCACGGTGCCCGTCGGGTTCCGCCCCTCGTCTTTGACGTACACCGCGTCGACGTCGAGTTCGTCGGCGAGCCGCTCGGTCGGGACGAGGGGCGTGGCACCCTCGCCCGCCGAAATCGCGACATCGGCGGGGAACGGGAGCAGCGCGTCGAAGCGCCAGTGGCCGCGGCCCGTCCCAGCGGGGCCGTCGCGGGGAGACTCCAGCAGCGTCTCCGGGTCGACCGCGTCGTAGTCGTAGGCGGGGTCGAGCCCGCGCGCCTGCTCCTCGGCCGAGACGGTCGTCGGGTCGGCCGTCTCGTGGACGCGACCCGACGCGCGACTCTCCAGCCCGCGGAACGCCGTCGTCGTCTCCGTCGTCTCCATACCCGCCCTTTCGACGGCGGCGACTAATCGCTTCCCTCTCGGCGCCGACCCGCGATTCAGCTGATTCCGTCGATTCCGTCGATTCCGTCGATTCCGTCGATTCCGTCGATTCCGTCGATTCCGTCGATTCCGTCGATTCCGTCGATTCCGTCGATTCCGTCGATTCCGTCGTTCCCGTTGATCTAGTGGTCCCGCAGCCCCATCGATCCCCGGATCAATCAAACGGGTACCGCGCGGTTGCCCCGCATTCGCGACATCGGACGACGACCCGGCCGGGGCGGAGCCGGACGCGACCCGTCTTTCCCGGTCGGAGGTAGACGTCGCAGTCGTCACAGGTCTTCCGTGAGAACTCGGCGGGGACGCCACAGCGGTTCCGCTCCGCGATCCGACGCGCGAGCGCGACGTACTCCCGCGCGCGGTCGTACTCGTCGTCGACGACGGCCTCGCGGGCGAGCGCGAACAGCCGATCGATCCGTTCCGACGGGATCCCCATACCTCGCCGGGGGTGACGGACCGGCAAAGTCGTTGCCATCGACGCTGACCGCCAGACCGCTGCGCTCTGCCGTCCGCCACTCTCGCCGGCTCGCCAACCCACACGCTTTTTTAGCGGTCCGCGCGAACGACGCGGCATGAAAGAATCCCTGATGGACGTCATCTGCTGCCCGCTCGACAAGGCCGACCTCGACCTCGATATCGACGAACGAGACGACGAGGAGATCCTCACGGGGACGCTCACGTGTACGGAATGCGGCGAGATCTACCCGATCGAGGACGGGATCCCGAATCTCCTCCCGCCGGACATGCGCGAAGAGGCGATGGCGTAGGACGCATCAACATCTCATTCCGTACTGCATCTTTTTTTAGTGTGAGTGCGTCAACCCATGCGTGTCGACACTCTCCGTCGAACTGAACGGGGACGCGGTTCACTCGATCCGGGCGCCCGATCGGTTCGAGACGACCGGCCCGTTCGCCGTCGCGCTCGAAAACGAGGGACGGTCCACGCACGTCCACCTGCACTTCGACGACGACCTCGACCGGGTCGTTTCGGTGGCCGAGACGAATCACTTCGTCGACGACGAGGCCACCAAACACGTCCACGTCTCCGTCGCGGACGTGGCGGAGCCGGTCCGTGGAAAGCTAAAAATTGTCACCGGCTACGGCTCCGAGACTCGGTACGTGGACCTTCGAGTCGATCCGCCTGAGGACGCCGCGCCCGACGAGGTCGCCGTCGACGAGGCGTTCACGAAGCCGCCGGAGCGTCCGCCGGAGGTCTCGTCGTCCCAGCGCGCGGCGACCGCGGCCGACCGGCTGATCGAACGGGGCGGCGTGCCCGCGGCGATCACCGGTGTTCTCGCGCTCGCCGCTGGGATCGCTATCGCACTCGCGCTCGACAGCGCGGTCGTCTCGGCGGTTGTCGCCGTCGTGTTGACGGTGTCGGTCGGGGTGGCACTCCTAGCAGTGTGGTGACGAGATGGCGCGGAAGTGGTATCTCCCGCCAATCGCCGCGAATCCGGACGCTTTTAAGCGTGCCAGCGGAAGGTGAGCGCATGAGCTTCGAGAAGGAAGACGAGGTCGTTCTCCACGACAAACACAGCGAGTACGACGGCGAGACGGGCACGATCACGCAGGTCATGGAGACGATGTTCGGCGACGCGACCTACACGGTCAGCTTCGAGGACGGTCAGGAGACCGGCGTTCCCGAGGACGCTCTCGACGCCGTCGAGAGCGAGGAGTAACTCCCCCTTTTCCCGACCCGCATGGCTACAGTCCCGTTCCACTACGTCGACCTCCGGGCGTTCGCGTACGCCACCGAGGACGAAAAGCGGGTCGCGGACGCCCTCCGGACGTTCCTCCCCGAGGACACCGAGTTGGACCGCGTCGAGAACGTCGGCCACCACGGCGACCGGATCGTCGTGCTCTCGGCCCGGATCGAGAATGCAGACGGAATGCGCCACGTCCTCGATCGACTCTCCGAGCTCGACGAGGTTGATCGCGTGATCGACGAGCTCGACCAGCGGGTCGACGACAACTGCGCGCTGTTCCTCCGCGTCGACAAGCAGGCCGCCTTCGGCGGCGAGGTTCGGCTCGGCCCCGGCATCACCGTCCGCGCGAAGGTCGAGGCGTACCCTGCGAAGAAAGAGGCGGCCGTCGAAAACGCCCGAGAGACGCTCGGGCGGCTGGCGGACGATAGCGATGATAACGGTGACGACAGCGACACCAGCGACGACGACACCAGCGACGACGACGCCAGCGGCGACGACGACACCAGCGACGAGTCGTAGCTGACAGAGAGCGCGAGGGACGGGCGCCCGACCCGCACCCCCAGCGTGGCTTTTTATTACACCCCGCCGTCGATGCGTCCATGAGCGATCCGTTCGTCGTCGTCGGTGCGGACGCGGCGGGGCTGAGCGCGGCCAGCAAGTTCCGGCGCGAGGCGCCCGACCGCGAGGTCGTTGTCTTCGAGAAAGGACGATGGATCTCGTACGCCTACTGCGGGATGCCGTACTTCATCGAGGGGCGCGTCGAGCGCATGTCGAACCTGCTCTCGCTGTCGCCGAGTGAGGTCGAGGAGCGCGGGATCGATCTCCGACGCGATCACGAGGTCATCGCCGTCGACTCGGATACGAAGACCGTCGCCGTCGAGACCGCCGAGGGCGAGACGATCGAACAGGGCTACGACGACCTGCTGGTCGCCACGGGCGGCCGCGCCGAGACCGGCTCCTTCAACGTGCGCGGGCTGGACGGCGCCTTCACCCTTCACGACATGAACGCCGCGGCCGCGATCGACGCGTACATCGCCGAACCGGACGCCTACGACCCCGCCCGCGCCGACGTGAGCGCAGTCGACCGCGAGCGCGTCGACCGCAACGCCGCGATGCCGGCTCCCGAGACGGCGGCGATCGTCGGTGGCGGCTACGTCGGCGTCGAGATGGCCGAGGCCCTGTCCGGTCGCGGGCTCGACGTGCACCTCTTCCAGCGCTCCGGCCACCTGCTCCCGCCGTTCGGGGAGGCCGTCGGCGAGCGCGTCGCGGACGAACTGGAGGCGGAGGGCGTGGCGGTCCACAGGGGAACTCCCGTGAAGTCGCTCGTCGGCGACGACCGGATCGAAGGCGTCGCGCTCGACGGAGCGGCGGACTCGGTCGCCGCCGACCTCGCGATCGTCGGCGTCGGCATCCGTCCGAACACCGAACTGCTCGACGGGACCGGCGTCGAGACCGGCGAGGGCGGCGCGATCCGCACGGACGAGTACGGGCGGACGAGCCTCCCGGACGTGTACGCCGCGGGCGACTGCGCGACCGCGGTCCACGCCGTCACCGGCGAGGAGGCGTGGATGCCGCTCGGGCTCACCGCCAACCGGGCCGGGCGGGCAGTCGGCGCCACGATCGCCGGCGACCCCTCGCCCGTGGGCGAGATCGCGGGCACCGCGGTCGTGAAGGCGTTCGATATGGAGGCCGGGCGGGCCGGGCTGGTCGAAGAGGAGACGGCCCGCGAGGCCGGCTTCGACCCGGTCCGCGAGACGGTGACCGCTGGCTCCCGATCGGGCTACTACCCGGGCGCGGCGCCGACCGACGTGACGCTCGTCGCGGACCGCGATACGGGGCGTCTCATCGGCGGGAGCATCGTTGGCCCCGATCGCGCCGCGATCCGGATCGACACGCTCGCGACCGCGCTGGAGGCTGACATGACCGTTCCGGAGGTCGAGCGCTTGGACCTCGCGTACGCGCCCCCCTTCTCGCCGGTGTGGGACCCGATCCTCGTCGCTGCGAAGGTGCTCAACGGAACGCTCGACGAGGAGTAGTAGTTCGGATCAGTCGTCCGCGTTTGCGCTTTCGTCCGCGGGGGCCGCGTCGCTTTCTCGCTTATCGCCCCCGATTCCGGCGGCGACTCGCCCGATCGCATAGCCGGCGACGCCGACCGCGACCGCGGCCGCGACGGCAACGCCGAGCGATTCGACGACGGCGGCGAGGAAGGGAACGGGGTCAGCGAACGCGATCGCGTACGGTTCCGGACCGGCCGTCCGCAGGAGAACCGCTGCGAAGGGACCATAGGCCAGGAGGACCGCGGGGATCACACCCCCGCCGACCGCGGCGAAGGCGACCGTGCCGACCGCGGTCAGCGCCGCGAGGGCCGCAGCGACACCGGAGGCGGCGGGAGTCAGCCCCGCGACCTCGCCGACGAGCGCGGCCACGTCGAAGGCGACGTACGAGACCGCGAAGCCGACCGCGCTCCAGACGGTTGCGCGCTCGAACCCCGCCTCGCCGAGAGCGACGCGTGCGAGTCGCCCCGGGTCGTTGTCCGCCGTCATTCCGGGCGAGTCGCGCCCCGACCTTCCCGGTCGGGGGTGAGGGTACCGTGTTCGTCTATCTCGCCGGCGACGATCCGGGTCGAGGAGATGCGCTCACCGTCTTCGGCCGAGACGTGGTCGACCACGACGAGTTCGAGGGGGTCGTGGCCGCGTTCGCGGCGGATCTCGTTTATCCGATCGCCGCCGTCTCTCGTCTCCGGGGAGACGATCAGCGCGTCGAACTCGGGCTCGACGGCGATGCCGGTCGGGTCGGTCAGCTCGCGGACATCGAACTCGCGGCCGTGTTCGCCGGCGAGGTCGGCCAGCTCGGCTTCGAGGTCGCGCTTCCGGCGGTCGTACGGGCGGACGTACCGCTCGACGTGTCGGGTCTTCGGCGCGAGCCGGTCAGACGTGAGTCCGACGGTCACGTCACCCAGCTCGAACGCCCGTTCGAACAGCTTCCGGTGGCCGTCGTGAACGGGATCGAACGTACCACCCAGCGCGACGTTCATGCACGACAGTTGCGCGGGCGGAACTTAAAACGTCTTGAACCGGGAGCGGACGAGGGCGGCCTAGCGGTCGCTCTTGGTGCCGTCTTCCTCGCCGTCGTCGGCTTCGTCGGCCTCATCGCTTCTCTTCTCGTCTTCGTCATCGCTGTCGACCGAGATTTGGACCGGCTCCGTGTCGCCGTCGGGGGACTCGCCGCCGAGCCGCCGGTCGAGGTTGAACACGGCGTTGAGCTCCCGCTGAACGTCGCCGACGACACCCTGCACCAGCTCGCTCGGCGCGATCGCCTCGTATTCGTAGGGGTTGTTGCCCGCGCCGCTCGCCTCTCGCTTGTCGCGGTCGACGGTACCCTCGTCGTGGAGCTCCGCAAGCGCCTCGCGGACCGTGCTCGGGTAGAGCCCGGTGCCGTCGGCGACCTCGTCGCTGGTGCTGTTCGGGTTGTCGCGGAGGAAGACGTAAATCCGCGCGCGGGTCTCGGTGTCGAGCAGCCACGACAGGAGATCGACGATGTTGTCGTCGAACCCCTTGACGGCCTTGTCCGCGCTCTCGCCGAGCCGTTCTTTGGTCTTCCGCAGCTCCTCGCGGGTTCGCTCCGTCGGTGACTCGTCGTCGGCAGTTGAAGCGGGACCGTCAGCGGCGTCGAAAGCGGGGTCGTCGCCGGAATCGTCGTCGGAATCGTCCGTTGTCATACCGGAAACTGCGGTCCGCGCGCCCAAAAGCGTTTCTCGTCGTTTCGGTTCCGACGGAACGGGCGGACGAGTCCGCCGCCTACGGCGACAGCATGAGGTCGTCACAGAGCGCGTCGAGACCGCCCTCCTCGCGGAGTCGGCGCTGGCGCTGGCTCCCGCTCTCGGCGTCGTACACGTCTCGGATCCCGTCGATTCCGAGGCGGTCGCACTCGTCGGCGACGGCCTCGCCGAGCGAGACCGTGTCCTCGCCGTCGCGAGTGATGAAGGAGGCGTCGTGACCGTGGCGGATCGCCCGCCACTTGTTCTCGTCTAACAGCTCCCGGCGGAGGGTCGGCGGGGACTCGCCGTCCGCGTAGCGCTCGGCGTAATCGACGACGAGGGCGTGGACGTACTCGACGAACGCGAGAGTGACCCCGGGGTCGCGCTGGGCGTCCGGGGCGCGCACCTCGACCGTGCCGTGGCCAGTGTGGGGGCGCACGTCGAACCAGAGTTCGCCGCGGTCGGCGATAGAGCCCCGCTCGACCATCCGGCGCTCGTAGCGCTGGAAGGCGTCGAAGTCGTCGAACGCGGAGGGGATCCCCGTGTTCGGGAGATTCTCGAAGATCTTCGCACGGGCCGACGCGAGCCCGGTGTCGAAGCCGTTCCAGAACGGGGAGTTCGCCGAGAGGGCGAGCAGCACGGGGCAGTGCCACCGGAGTCGGTTGGCGATCCAGACGGCCTTGTCCGCGTCGTCGACGCCGACGTGGACGTGGAGCCCCGCCGTCGTGTTTCGGTGTTGCGGGTACTGGATCCGGTCGAGTTGCGCCTGATACCGCGGCTTCTCCGCGTGTTCGAGCTCCCGCCACTTCGCGGCCGGGTGGAGGCCCGCGGCCGCGATCCGGTAGCCGTCGGCGGCGGCGTGATCGACGAGCGCCGCCCGCACCGTCGAGAGGGCGTCGACCGCGTTCGACGGATCTTCGATCAGTTCCGTCTGGGCCTCGATGGTGCACTTGAACAGCTCGTGGTCGAACCCCTCCGGGACTTCCGCCGGCGGATCGCGGCCGTAGACGAGATCGTCAATCCCCGAGGTCGGGCGGCCGTCGGCATCGACGATGTAGAACTCCTCTTCGATGCCGAGGGTCTCCATCCGGGCGAACGCGTCCCGCGAACCGAGTTCCATTACCGCTCCGTATCGCCCGCGCGGTCTTATAACGATTGAAAGCCGAAGCGGAGCACCGGTGTCGTGGACGGGTATGTAACCGATCGACGAATCCGGGATCTCCGCTTATAAATAACGGACGGCTGCGGTGGCGTCGCCGGCGGCTTCGCCGCCGGTGACTGGAGCTTTGGAGGTAGTCACCGTGGAGTCGTCGCTCCGACTCCGACCGATTCGTGACTGATCGCTGTGTCGTCGCTCTGCGACGAAACGACGTTTAAAAACCGAATCTGAACCCGAATCTAAACCCGAACTTACGGAAAACGAGTCGGCGGCGTGCGTTCACGCGCCTCGTCTCTCTCCCCACCCGCGATCGTCCCCGTTCAGCCGAGGATGTACCGGAGCGCCGGGAACTCCTCGACGAGCGCCTGCCCGCCGACCTCAAACCGCTCGATGTAGGCGTCGAGGCCGAGGACGCGGCCTGCGCCGAACGCGGCGACCGTGAGGAACACGATCGCGTACACCAGCGTCGAATCGAACAGCGCGAGCGCGTCGCCGCTCCACCCGCCGAGGTAGAACAGCGTCATCTGTATCGCGCCGCCGAGCGCGGCCAGCCGGACGAACGCCCCGACGATGAGCGCCGTGCCGATGAGCAGCTGCGTGGCCGGGACGAAGACGTTGACGAACTCCATCAGCGCCGCGTTCGACGCCATCGCGGCGTACAGCCCGCTGACCGGGCTCGCCGCGTCGACGCCGTGAACGAGGTAGCCGGCCGCGTCGAACGGCCACTCCGAAACCTTCCCGAGCCCAGCGAACAGGATCATCCCGCCGATGGTCGCTCGAAGCAGGACGATGAACAGCGCCGACAGCGAGTGCGCCTTCCCCAGGATCGTGACGCCGCCGATCTCCCCGCCGAACTCGTTTGTGGTTTTTGTGGACATTGTGTCTCTCCTCATATACGGATACGCCGAGAGCACACATAAACTCGGAAGCGAGTTCCCTTTCAAAGAGAACGGATCGGCGATCTCCCCGCGTCGTGTGGGTCTTTAAATACTCGTCCCGAACGGATGACTCTCTACCACGCCTCGCCGCTCGCCAGATCCACGTCGCCGTCGGCCTTCTCCGAGGGGCACACATCCGCGAGCACGCAGTCGCCGCAGTCCGGGTTGATCGCGGTGCACGTCGCGCGGCCGTGGTCGATCATGAGATGCGTGAACTGCTGCCAGTCCTCCTCGGGAACCACGTCGAGGAGGTCCTGTTCGATCTTCTTCGGGCTCTCCTCTTCCGTGATCGCGAGCCGGCGGGTGATCCGCTGGACGTGGGTGTCGACGACGATCCCCTCCACGACGTCGTGGCCGTGCTGGAGCACGACGTTGGCGGTCTTGCGACCGACGCCCGCCAGCTCCGTCAGCTCCGACATCGTGTCGGGTACCTCGCCGTCGTGTTGCTCGGCGATGTCGGCGCAGGCCGACCGGATGTACTTCGCCTTGTTGTTGTAGTAGGTGATCGAGTTGATTGCCTCCGCGAGCTCCTCTTGGGGCGCGTTCGCGTAGTCTTCGGGCGTTTCGTACGTCTCGAACAGATCCGCACACACCTTGTTCACGCGCTCGTCGGTACACTGCGCGGAGAGGATCACGGCGATGAGCAGTTCCAACCGGTTCGAGTAGTTCAGCGAGATGGTCGAATCGGGGTACTCCTCGTAGAGTCGATCGAGGACCTCCTCGACCTGCTCTTCCCGTGGCTCCAGTGGCGTTCCCATATCGGTTCCTCCGCACGGGCGCCATTGAACGATCCGGAAGCGACGCGATCGATCCCCGCGGTGAGAGAGCCGAATTGACGACCCGACGCGGACTACCGAACTGCCGAACCGACGCAGACTACCGAACTGCCGAACCGACGCGGACTGCCGACCATACCGAATCGTCAGGTTCACGTCGCCCCACCGACACGTCGAGACGTGTCCCGGTCCCGCGATCGACGCCGGCGACGCCCGGCGTACAACCGCCGACCACAGGAGTTCTACTGGCTGTGGATCGCCGCGACCGCGACGTACGGCGTCGGCGACATCGTCTCGACGATCGCCTTCTTGGAGTACGTCCCGACGATCGGCGAGGCGAACCCCATCGTCGTGCTTGCGCTTGACTCGTTCGGACTCTCCGGGCTCGTACTGTTAAAAATCGCCGTCTACCTCGTGATGCTCTGGATCAGCGTCACGGGCGCCCGCGACGGCGACACGCTCCTCTACTACTTCCCGCCCGTCCTCCTGACGCTCGTCGGGACCTACCTCACCGCGAGCAACATCCGTCTGCTGTGGCTCTCTTGAGCCGACCGACAGTACCCTCTTCGTTGCGCGACCTGCCCCGGTCAACGCCGGTTTGCACCGATGCGACCCGCGGAGCCGAACATGTTCGCGACACGGCCCATCCCCCTCGGAGACCGAGACGCGCACGATGACCGAACTCGATGTCAGACAGATCCCGCCGAGCGAGCGACACGACCGGATACACGACGAGTTTGCCGAACTGGAGCCCGGCGAGACGCTCACCATCGTCAACGACCACGAGCCGACGCCGCTCTACCACGAGATGGCGGCGGAGGTACCCGCGTTCGACGCTGACGGCTACGCCGTCGAGCGCGAGGAGGCGTCGCGGTTCGTCGCCGAGTTCCCGAAGGTCGGACCCGAGTCAGGCCCGGAGCAAGTCCGGCTCGCGGATCTCGACGGCGAGCCGCACGCGGCGGCGTTCCCCGGGCGCGAGCCGAAGACGGTCCGACTGTCGCTGGACGCCGGCCAGAGCGTTCCCGAGCACACCCACCCCGACCGGACGGTGTTGTTCCACGCGCTGACGGGGGCGTTCGAGGTGCGACTCGACGGTGAGATGCACGCGGTCGAAGCGGGGGAGATTGTCAGGTTCGACGGCGAGACGGCGATCGAGCCGACCGCGACCGAGGACGCCACCGCGCTCGTGGTGCTGGCGCTGAAACCGGACGAGTGAGTCGGTGATAGCGGTTGGCTCCGCCGGCGACGTTTTATATATCGCCGTCGAATCCGGCCCATGGAGACGACCCGCCAGCGTATCGCCGACACCCTCCGCGAGGGGCCAGCGACTGCGAGCGACCTCGGGGTGACGTTTTCGCTGCCGACGCCCGTCGTGTACGACCACGTGGAGCACGTCTCGCGGTCGGTCGAGGGCGACGCGGAGCTGCTGGTCGCGCCGCCCGAGTGCCGCGACTGCGGCTTCGACGGCTTCGATGACCCGATCAACCAGCCCTCGCGGTGCCCGGAGTGTAAGAGCGAGCGGATCGAAGAGCCGGCGTTCGTAATTCGGTAGGACCTTTGCTTTTTAAAAAGTAGGCCGAGACCTGCGATCCATGGCGATCGCCCTCCCGGATCTGTTCGTCGACTCTCGATTCTACTTATAAATGCGCTCGGAGATCCGCCTACATCTCCTCAAGCAGCGTCTCTGCTGCGGCCGCCGACGATCCCGGGCCGCGCCCGGTGATCAGGTCGCCGTCGACCGTGACGCTCGTGTCGGCGTCGAGCTCGGCGTCCCAGTCGGCGCCCGCGAGGACGACCTCGTCTTCCACCCAGTACGGGAGCTTCCGTCCGTCCGGCATCACGTCGTCGTCGTCCACGATGTCCTCCTCCCACGCGTTCGGGAAGCCGGTGACGGAGCGCCCCTCGACGAGCGGGGTCCCGTCGGCCTCGCGGGTGAACGCGAGAATGCCGACCGCGTGGCAGACGACGAGCGCGACGCTCTCGTCGCCCGCGACCGCGTCGAGCAGAAGCTGGCGGGCGTGACGGTCCTGATTCACGTCCCAGACGGTGCCGTGACCGCCGGGGAACACGACCGCGTCGTAGCCGTCGGCCGCGACGTGCGCGATCGGCTCGGGATCGTTCAGCCCCGGATGCTCCTCGTCGACCTCGCGAAGCTCCGCGACTCGCTCTTCGCCCCCTGCGGCGTCCGGGTCGAGCGACCGCTCGTCGACCACCGGCGGCGACCCGGACGGCGTCGCGATCGTCACGTCGACGCCCTCCGCTTCGAGCGTGGTCAGCGGCTCGATGCACTCTTCGGCCCAGTACCCCTCTTCGCTCACGACGAATAGCGCGCTAGTCATGCGTGACTCCCCGTTGGTGTGCTCGACGTAAAAGACGCCCGCGCCCGGAAGCGACGGGGGGCGCCGCGAAGTTTATCAGTGTTCGATCGGAACCCGCGGCTCAGGTCGTGAACAGTTCGGTGTCGTCGGGGACGGCGAACAGCCCCATCCGGACGCCGGCGTCGAGCCAGCCGTAGCCGTACGAGTACGACGCCAGCGCGTTGACGGGGTCTCCATCCTCGCGGAAGTGGCGCCCGTCCTCCAGATACGACTCGGCCATCTCCAGCACGTCGGCGGCGGCCTCGCCGAGCGGGGTGTCGGCAGGTGGGCGCGGCTCCGCGACCGCCAAGGCATCGGCAAGCATTCGTTCATAGCGGTCCGTCTTCTCCTCCAAATCCGCGGTCATGCGCCCCGTTCCGGGGAGGCGTTCAAAAAGCCGTCGGCGAAGCGCAACCCCGATACCCCCGGAGCCGAAACCGACGGGCATGTACGAGGCCGTCCACGCTCACCCCGACGGCGACGCGACCGTCGCCCGCCACGCCGCTACCGCCGAGCGGTACGGCTACGAGGGGATCGTCGTCCGGACGCGGGAGGCGCTCGATCCGGCCAGCAAGAGCAGTGAGCACGCAGACGAGGCGACCGCGCTCCGTGACGAGTACGGGATTGACGTCGTCGACGCAGTCGAGATCGACGCTGACAACGCCACGAGCGCCTCGGGCGCTGTGGGTAACTACCGATCCGACCGCACGGTTGTCTGCGTCGTCGGCGGCGACGACGGTCTCAACCGATTCGCGGTCGAGGAACCCCGCGTCGACGTTCTGGTCCGTCCCATGGGCGGCGGCGACTTCAACCACGTCCTCGCGAAGGCCGCCCGCGACAACGGAGTCCACGTCGAGTTCGATCTCGGCCCGCTGTTCCGCGCGACCGGCGGAAAGCGAGTCCGCGCGCTGGCGGACCTCCGGAAGCTCCGCGAGATCGTGACCTACTACGACACGCCGCACGTGGTCAGTGCGAACCCGCGGTCGCACCTCGACCTCCGCGCGCCGCGCGAGGTCGTCGCCGCCGCCGAGGCGGTCGGGTTCGACGCCGAGTGGGTCAGAGAGGGGCTTCGGGCGTGGGGCGAGATCGCGACCCGCAACCGAGAGCGCCGCTCCGAGGCCTTCATAGAGCCGGGGGTCCGACGTGGCAGGTATGAAGAAGACGGTTGAGGAGCACGCCGCGCGCTTCTCCGAGAAGGCGGCCGAGTACGACGACTCGAAGAGCGACGAGTACCACGCCTGCGCGAGCCTCGTCGTCGACTACGCCGACCCGGACTCCGACGACGTGGTTCTCGATCTGGGGGCCGGCACCGGCGCCATCGCGCTGGCGCTCGCGCCCCACGCCGAGCGCGTGCTCGCCCGCGACATCAGTGAAGGAATGATGGAAGAGGGACGCCGCAAGGCCGACGAGCGCGGCCTCGCGAACGTCGAGTTCGCGTACGGCGAGTTCCGCGAGCCCGAAGTCGACTCCGACCAGCCGATCGATATCGTCACCTCGAACTTCGCGCTCCACCACCTCGCGGACGACGAGAAGCGCGAGGCGATCCGCGAGATGGCCGCCACCGGTGCCCGCCGGATCGTCTTGGGCGACGTGGCCTTTTTCGAGGAGCCGGACCCCGACGCGCCGTTCTACGGTCCGGAAGTGGACGATCCGGCGACCGTCGGCACGCTGGTCGAGGCGTTCACAGACGAGGGATTCGCGGTGACCGCCGTCGAGCGCGTCCACGATCAGGTGGCCGTGATCGTCGCCGAACGGCTCGGTGACCGGGGTGAGGACGCCGAGCGCGGAACCGCGCGCTCTCGGTGAGCAGCCGTGAAACACCTCCCCAAACACCTCCGACCCCGCTGGCGGTACTTCGCCGTCGGGATCGAGACGTGGCCCGACGCCGACCTCGGGCGGCGCGGGTTCCAGCGCGCGCTGTGGTACGCTGCGGGCAATCTCCTCGGCGACGCCGGCAGCGCCGACGCCGACCTCACGCTGTTGTCCTTTTCCCACGACGGCGGCGAGGGAGAAGCGATCGTCCGGGCCCGTCACGGACACGTCGACGACGCGCGAGCGACGATCGCGTGCGTGAGCGAGGTCGACGACGAGCCCGTCGGGGTCCGCGTTCGCGGGATTTCGGGGACGGTACGTGCCTGTGAGGAAAGATATATGGGCCGCGCGGGCGGTAGTTCGACACAGCGAGACGTCGCGTTCGAGGGCGCCGAGCGGTCCGCGGTCGTGCGCGAGGACGCGTACGACGTGTGGACCGGGTCGGCGTACGTCGGCGCGGCGGCGTTCGACACCGAGTGATATCATGCAGGGCCAATCCCAACAACAGGCGTACGACCGAGGAATCACCATCTTCTCTCCCGACGGCAGGCTCTACCAGGTCGAGTACGCCCGGGAGGCGGTGAAACGCGGGACGGCAAGCGTCGGCGTCCGCGCCGAGGACGGCGTCGTCCTCGCGGCGGACAAGCGCGCCCGATCCCCGCTGATGGAGCCGGAGAGTATCGAGAAACTCCACAAGGCCGACGACCACGTCGGCGTCGCGAGCGCGGGCCACGTCGCCGACGCCCGCCAGCTGATCGACTTCGCCCGCCGACAGGCGCAGATCAACCGCCTGCGCTACGGCGAGGCGATCGGTATCGAGACGCTCACCAAGAACATCACCGACCACATCCAGCAGTACACGCAGATCGGCGGCGCGCGCCCCTTCGGCGTCGCGCTGATCGTCGGCGGGATCGAGAACGGCGAGCCGCGCCTGTTCGAGACCGACCCGTCCGGCACGCCCTACGAGTGGCAGGCGCTCTCGATCGGCTCCGACCGGAGCGACCTCCGCGACTATCTGGAGGAGGAGTACGAGGAGGGCCTCTCGACCGACGAGGCGGTCGCGCTCGCGCTCGACACCCTCGCGCAGTCCAACGACGGCGAGCTGTCGCCCGAGGGCGTTGGCGTCGCCACGATCACGGTCGACGACGAGGAGTACGAGGAGCGACCAACCGACGAGATCGAGTCGATCCTCGCCGACCGCGACCTGCTCGCGAGCGACGAGGACGAAGCAGACGACGCGGACGCCGACGGCGAGACGGACGACGCGAACGCCGGCGACGAGGAGTAACGCGACGGCGGGCGGTCTGCGGACGCACGTTTCGCCTTTTTGTCGTTCCACTGTTCCACCGCCGGCCGGGAGAGTTATGCCGCCGGGGACCGACCGACGACCCGTGCAGAAGACGGTACTCATCACCGGCTGTTCCTCGGGTATCGGACGCGCCGCGGCGCACGCGTTCCTTGACGAGGGGTGGACCGTGTACGCGACCGCGCGGAACCCTGCGGACATCGAGACGCTCGGCGAGGCCGGCTGCGAGCTGGCGACGCTCGATGTCACGGACCAGAGCGACGTGGACCGCGTCGTCGACCGCATCTTGGACGAGGAGGGCGCGATCGACGCCGTGGTCAACAACGCCGGCTACGGCCAGTTCGGCCCGGTCGAGGACGTGCCGACCGCGAAGGTCCACGAGCAGTTCGACGTGAACGTGTATGGTCCCCATCGACTCATCAAGGCCGTCCTGCCCGGGATGCGTCGCGAGCGCGACGGGACGATCGTCAACGTCTCGTCGGTCGCCGGGCGGGTGTCGTTCCCGGGCGGCGGCGTCTACAGCGGCTCGAAGTTCGCGATCGAGGCGCTGTCGGACGCGCTTCGCAACGAGGTCGCCGAGTTCGGGATCGACGTGGTCGTCGTCGAGCCCGGCCCCGTGCGGACGAACTTCTCGAAGCGCGCCGAGCGGGAGGCGGGAGGCGGGGACGCGGACGACGAGGCGACTGAGGGATCGAGGTCGGCCGACGGCTCCGAGACGGACGACGCCGGGCTCGACCGCTCCGGCGCCTACGAGGAGTTCTACGAGATTTTCGAGGATACCCAGCTGCTCGGGGGTGACGGTCCCGGCGCGATCGAGCCCGAAGTCGTCGCCGACGCGATCGTCAACGCCGCGAGCGCAACGCAGCCACCTGCCCGCGTCCAGCCCGGCACCGCCGCCCGGATCGGCGTGCTTGCACGGTTCCTCCCCGACGCAATCCTCGATGCCGGATACGACTTCGTCCGGAAGTTCACGAGCTGACCGCTGCTCGGCGGCGGCCGACCCGGCGCTACTCGTCAGTCGGTGACGCCACCGCGAACGGGCTTTCTCCCTCCCGCCAGTCCCACCCGGGGAGCCGCGTCTGGAACCCCGCCGCGAGCGCGGCGTCGAGGTCATCGGCACCGGCCGCTCCCGCGCCGTCCGCTGTCGCGTCCTCGCTCACGTGTACGTCGACGAAATGGAACGTCGCCTGCGCGAGCAGCGAGAGGGGGCGCCCCCCAGCGATCGTCGCCGCCAACTCGCGGCCGAGAACCTCGTCGACGACAAATCCGGGGTAGTCGCCAGCGACGTCGAGGTCGCGAAGCAGGGCGACGCAGCCCGCGACGTTGACCGCGACCTCGCCGTCCGCGAACACCGCATCGACCTCGCGCCGGTACGCCTCGGGGGTGATCGGGTCCACGTCGGTCTCGAAGATCCGGCCCAGTCGTTCGCGGGTGTCGTTGATGGTGGGGACGACGACCGGTTCGCGGTCGCGGACCCACGCGTGCTCGTCTCGCACCGTCTCGGACGTGATATGCATGTACTCGCCGTTCACAGGCCGGGGGTTTGCCATTTGCGAAGGGTTTTATAACGACCGGGCTAATCATCAGCTAAGCGGGTTTTCGCTGGCTGTTCCCGCACGGAACCACCTACGGACAGTACTACCACTATGCCTACCCCGTCACGGTTGACCGTTCGACGCCGAGTCGCGTCGTGTGTCGGTATGCAACTCGACGGCGACGACAATCACGACGGCCCGCGGTGAGATATGAGTCAAGTCGATAAGCAACTCGATACCCTGAAATCAGAGATCGAACAGGAAATTCCGAACGACATTACGGTCACCGACGTGAAATACGAGGGGCCGGAGCTGGTCGTGTACACCCGCGACCCCAAGGAGTTCGCCGGCGACGGCGATCTGATCCGCCGGCTCGCCTCCAAGCTCCGGAAGCGGATCACGATCCGCCCGGACCCGAGCGCCCTCGCTCCGCCGGCGCGTGCCGAGGAGGAGGTCCGGTCGGTGATTCCGGAGGAGGCCGGCGTGACCGACCTCGATTTCCACGAGGACACCGGCGAGGTCGTCATCGAGGCCGAAAAGCCCGGCATGGTGATCGGTCGCCGCGGCTCGACGCTCCGGGAGATCACCCAGAAAGTCGGCTGGACCCCCGAGGTCGTTCGGACGCCCCCGATCGAATCCTCCACCGTCTCGAACGTGCGCGGCTTCCTGAAGAACGAACGCGAGGAGCGCCGAGACATTCTCGAACGCGTCGGCCGACAGATCCACCGCGAGGAGATGTCCGACGACGAATGGGTCCGGATCACCACGCTCGGTTGCTGTCGCGAGGTCGGCCGCGCCGCCTTCATCCTCTCGACGCCCGAGACGCGCGTCCTGATCGACTGCGGCGACAAGCCCGGCGCGGAGGGCGAGGTGCCGTACCTCCAAGTGCCCGAGGCGCTCGGTGCCGGCGCCGCGACCCTCGACGCGGTCGTGCTCACTCACGCCCACCTCGACCACTCGGCGTTCGTCCCCCTCTTGTTTAAATACGGCTACGACGGCCCGATCTACACGACTGAGCCGACCCGCGATCTCATGGGTCTGCTCACCCTCGACTACCTCGACGTCGCCGCCAAGGAGGGGCGCACGCCTCCTTACGAATCGTCGCAGGTCCGCGAGGCGATCAAACACACGATCCCGCTGGAGTACGGCGACGTAACCGACATCGCGCCGGACGTGAAGCTCACCTTCCACAACGCGGGCCACATCCTCGGCAGCTCCGTCACCCACTTCCACATCGGCGACGGCCTCTACAACGTCGCCTTCTCCGGGGACATTCACTACGAGGACACCCGCCTGTTCAACGGCGCCGTCAACGACTTCCCGCGCGTCGAAACGCTCGTCTTAGAGTCCACCTACGGCGGCCGCAACGACTACCAAACCGATCAGGCCGACTCCGAAGAGGCGCTCAAAGAGGTCATCAACGAGACGTACGACCAGGGCGGGAAGGTCGTCATCCCTGCGTTCGCCGTGGGGCGGTCTCAGGAGATCATGCTCGTCTTGGAGGAGGCGATGCGGAACGGCGATATCCCGGAGATGCCGGTCCACCTCGACGGGATGATCTGGGAGGCGACCGCGATTCACACCACCTACCCCGAGTACCTCCGAGACGACCTCCGCGACCGGATCTTCCACGACGACGAAAATCCGTTCCTGGCCGACCAGTTCAACCACATCGACGCCGGCGAGGACGAGCGACAGGACGTCGCCGACGGCGACGAGTGCATCATCATCTCCACCTCCGGGATGATCGAGGGCGGACCGATCATGTCGTGGCTCCGCCACATCGGCCCGGACCCGGACTCGAACCTCGTGTTCGTCGGATACCAGGCCCAGGGGACGCTCGGTCGCCGGATCCAGAACGGCTGGGACGAGATTCCGGTCGACGGCTGGGGCGGCGGCGGCCGCGGCGACACGCTCACCCTGCAGATGGGGACCGAGGTCGTCGACGGCTTCTCCGGCCACGCCGACCGGCAGGGGTTAGAGAACTTCGTGAAGACGATGAACCCGCGCCCCGAGAAGGTGCTCTGCGTCCACGGCGACGAGAGTTCCGTCCAAGACCTCTCGTCGGCGCTGTACCACGACTACAACATGCGGACGTTCGCGCCGAAGAATCTGGAGACGTTCCGGTTCAAGTGAAGTTTCGCCCGGCGCGACTGCTGGACGGGACCCCACCCGACCGCCCGGCGCGTTGCGCCGAGGGGAGTTTTTAAGCGCCGCCGTGGCAACGCTCCGCTCATGCACATCGCGCTCATCGCCCACGACGAGCTGAAAGACGAGATGGTCGAGTTCGTCACCGCCCATGCCGACGCGCTCAGCGAGTGCGAACTCGTCACCACCGGAACGACGGGGAAACGCATCGCCGACGAGACGGGACTGGCGGTGAACCGACAGGCCTCCGGACCGCTCGGCGGCGACCTGCAGATCGGCGCGAAGATCGCCGACGGAGCGATCGACGGCGTCGTCTTCCTCCGCGATCCGCTCACCGCACAGGCTCACGAGCCCGATATCTCCGCGCTCCTGCGGGTCTGCGACGTGAAAGACGTCCCGCTCGCGACGAACGTCGCCTCCGCGGAGCTGCTCGTCGACGGGCTCCTCGACGAGGCGTAACGACGGGAGCAGCGCACCGGTCCGTCCCCTCATTTTGAGTATCAGTTCGGATAACCGACCCCGCGCCGTTTTTACCCGTCCGGGCGTACCCCCCGTCGATGACGTGTCGCTCTCGGACCGGGCTCGTCGCCCTCACCACGCTTTCTGTCGCGCTCCTGCTCGTCTCGGCGACCGTCGTGAGCGGGGCGTTCGTCGGCGGCGCGGCGGCAACACCGAGCGGCAGCAGCGCAGCGGCGGACGGCGCTCTGGGCGACGGATCCGACGCCACCGACGACCGGGTCGATCCCCCGACCCGCTGTTTCGCTGGCGAGGGGTATCCGATCTCGATCGGTGACGGCGGGGCAGCGATCGAGGCGCTCGTCCACCTCTCCGTGTTGACCGATCCGACCGCCGGCAACGAGTTCGGACTGGAGGCGGCGGGAACGCTTGACGGCGAGCCGATCGTGACGCTCGGCGCCGGCGTCAGGCTGACCGCGCGGGAGGCCATCGCGAACGGTGTCGACCCGTTCGCGGCGTTTGACGTGCTGTACGCCTACGAACTTCGGCTCCCGATGTTCGACGGATCGATCGGCGACTCCGAGTATCGCGACGAGGGGTCGCCGATCGACTCGGGCGCGGGCGCGGTTCCGTGTTAGCCGGACGCAGTCGTTTATAACTCCGCTTCGCTGCGGTCGTCGGGTGACTCCATCCCGCGAACGATCCCCAACAGTTCTCGACGCGCGTCGCTCGGGCTCTCTCCGGGCGGGTACGACGCCTCGTCGAGGGGGTACGCGCCCCCGCCGAGTAGATACTCGCCGGCCGTCCAGACCGCGAGTAGCGCCTCGACCGGTACACGTCTGTCCCCGGAGCCGACGCCTGTGACGCCGCGGAACGTCGAGAGCGTCGCGCGCGACGCCTTCGGATCGTCGACCGCGATCTCTCGGTCGCCGCGGTGTTCGATGTCCTCGATGTCGCGCTCTGCGAGGCGGTCGCGGAACCCCGAGCGCGCTCGGCGCTCGACGAGCGCGGTGAGGGCCGGGTTCGGCGCGGTCGCCGGGCGGATCCGCAGGCGACTCGCGAAGCAGAACGGACGCGGGGGCTCCGTGGCGTCGCGCTCGTACCGGACGGTACTCGCGTCGACCGAGACAAAGCCGGCGGTGAACGCTCGTTCCGTCGTCTCGTCGATACACTGCCAGCCGTCGAGGCGCGCGCGGGGGACGACGGGCGGGTCCATGGACGACGATTCTCCGTCGAGGTACGTAAAAGGAAACGACGATCAGCGGATTGTGGCGGCTCCGAGCGCGCTCAGTGGTCGTCTTCGCGCCACTTGTGCTCGCATTCGGTACAGACGAAGAATCGGGTCTCGGACTCGTCGGCCGACCGGATCTGCTGCATGTACCAGTACGCGCGGTCGTTCCCGCACTCCGGGCAGTGGGCTGTCGTCTTCGGGAGTCCTTTGTCCTCCGCGTCGCTCACGTCGATGACCTCCGACTCGACCTGCGATTCGGTGGTCCACTCGTCGTCGCCGTTGTCGCGGCCGAGCTCGTTACCACAATCCTCAGAGCTACACACCCAGTGGTCCTCGCCCTCGCCGGACTTCATCATCGATCCGCACTCGTCGCAGAACTTCATGGCGGAACCAACCGCGGATCGTATATAAACAGCGGGATCGCGGGCCGAGGGGCGACAGCTTCGCGCGACTGCGCTCACTCCTTGCCGTCGACGTGTTCGGCGAGCGCGAACCGGACGCGATCCTCGTCGCTTCCTTTCGTCTCCCGACCGGTGACGACGATCGGGCCGATCTCGGCAGTGTTCGCGACGTGCGTCCCGGCGCAGGCGGTGCGGTCGTACGGTTCCTTGTTACCATCGTCCCCATCATCGCCATCGTTGCCATCCGTTCCTCTCGCCGCGCCAATCTCGACGATCCGGAGTTCCGAGATCGAGTCGGGGAGCAGGTCGATTCGGGTGCGGTCGGTGTCGAGTGTCGCCTCCGCCTCTTCGCGATTCATCGTGTAGCTCGTCACCGGGCGCTCGTCAGCCACGAGCTCGTTGAGCCGGGTTTCGATCTGCACGAGGTCGCCGTCGTCGAAGCGCTCGTACGCCGCGTCGAGGTGCGCGTGGTCGTCGTAGAGCTGATTGCCCGTCGTCGACGCGTCGAACTCCGCCAAAAGCAGCGCCGAGAGCAAGTGCTGTGCGGTGTGGTACCGAGAGTGGGCCCGGCGCCGCGCCGCGTCGATCTCGCCCACGACGACTGTCCCGGGTTCGAGGGGTGCGACGGTATCGGTCGCCGAGTCGTCGCCGGCCCCAGAAGCTCCGTCTCCTGCCGGTTCGAGGGTGTGATACACGGTGTCCTTCTTCTCGACGTCGACGACCCGCCAGCGTCGATCAGCGTCGTCGCCGTCAGCGACACCGTCACCGTCGGCCATCTCCGCATCCGCGACCCGGAGCGTCCCCGTGTCGTGGGGCTGTCCCCCGCCCGTGGGGTAGAAATGGGTCTGGTCGAGGACGACCCGGTCGTCGAGCACGCGCTCGACGGTCGCCTCGAAGGTCGTCACCGTGTCGTCCGCGAGGTACAGCTCCTCGGTCATACCCGGACGGTGCGGCGCTGCAGGCTTAGGTGATGCGTTCGGAAAATGCGACGGCGTTCCGATCAGCGCTGGAGCCGGATGTTGACGGCGCCGTCGGGGATGAACACCTCGTCGCTGTGATCGAGATCCGCGACGACCGTGCCGTTAGCCGTGTCTGTCGCGGACTCGTTCACCGAGAACCCGTGCGTCTGCTCGAAGTACCGGCGCCACGCGGTCGCGTACGCCGACTCGATTCGGAGGTCGAAGGGGCCGTCGTCGGCGTCAGCGTCGGCGACCTGAACGAGCTCCGGCCGGGAGGTTCGGTCCACCGCGACCTGCACAGTCCCGTCCCGCTCGATGGTGTCCGGACCGAGCGGGTAGAGCCGGACGATCGGGAGTGTCGTTCGGCCGTCGGCCGCGACGAACCGCGGCTCCGAGCGCATCGCCGCCCCGCCGCCGTCGCTTCGGAACCACGCCCCGCCCTCGTACGCGATGGTCGTGTCCCCGTTCGCGTACGTCAGGGAGCGGAACTCGAACCCTCTGACCACCCCGTCAGACGCGTTTCGTAGCTCCACAGTGGTCGTCTCCGCGACCGACAGGGTCCCGCCACTGAGCCGGATCTCCGTCGAACGGCTCGGGTCGCCATACCGCTGGACATCCCGGAGGTTGTCGTCGAACACGTCGAAGGCACGCTCGACGTTCGCGACGCGTTCAGCTTCTTGTCTGTCCTCGAGACCCGTGATACCGACCGCGAACACCGTTCCGATCGTCATCGTGACGAGCGAGAACACCAGCACGTAACCGACGACGTTGCTCACGCCCCGCTCATCGCCCGCGAACGCGGAGAGTCCGCCGTCGCCGATCGAAACAGTCGGTCGTCTCCGGTCGGTCATCGTTCGACCACCGTCAGATTTCCGGTGCCCCCGGCGCCGTGGTCGTACTCGATCCGGATCGGCCCGCCGCGAACGCTCGCCGGCGTGACGTTCAGTCGTGCCGCGTGAGGGATTTCCAGCGTCGCCTCCGGGTGGTTCGTCCGCAGCGTCACGGCGTCGTTATCGACCGTGATCCGGTAGGGAATCCCCGCGACTCGGGTCGGGAGATCGACGGCGACCGAGACGGAGGCGTTCGTCGCGCCGGCCGCGTTCGACCGATCGGCCTCCGCCGCGCGGGCAAGCCGGTCGGCGCTCTCGACGTTCGCGGCCGTGGTCTGCCCGAGGACAGAGAGGTCTCCTCGAACGGCCCGGTCCGTCTGCGAATCGACGACGCCGCCGACGCCGATGACGACCCCTGAGAGCAACACCGCCCCGATCGCGAGCGTCAGGACGTAGCCGACGGTGACGCTCACGCCGCGCTCGTCGCTCAGGAGGCGTTTTCTTCCCGATCCACGGCGCTCACGCATTGGGCTCACCCGGGACGACCCGAACGTCGGTCTCGAACCGAAGCTCCGCGGTCCGGTAGCGGAGGCCGATCGTCGCCTCGTACACTGCCGGTTGTCGCCCCCCCGTGAGGTTGGTGGTGACAGTGTCCCCTGAGACGGCGCGCACGGTCGCAGCCGCCTCGCCGGCGGCAGCGTTCGCGCTCATGAGGGTGATGTCGTAGGCGTCGTCTGGTGCAACGAGAGCTGTCGGCCAGATCCCCGGACAGGACCGGCCTCCGAGCCGTTCGCCGGTCAGGTCGACGGCGACGCGGTCGCGTCCGTCGGGCGGCGTCTCGCACCAGACTGTCGGCTCGCCGCTGTTGTCGCCGACCGCGACGGTGACGTTTCCGTCGGTGCCGTTGTACACGTACACCTGATGGGTTCCGCCGGTCGAGTCGTTGAGTTCGACGTGGAACGCGTTGTCGACGGCGCCGGATGCGTTCGTCTCGACGAGCGATCCGGGGTCGACATCGAGGACGAAGCCGCGGGTTCGGTCGACATCGGCTGCGAGGGTCGACGCGTTCGGGTCGACCGCAGCCATGTCGGTGGTGATTCGGCTTCCGTTCCGAATCTCCAACAGCTCGATCCGCGCCACGCCGCCACGTTCCGCGTACGATCGGGAGGCCTCCCTGTCGAGATCTTTGACGCCATTTCGGACCGTCTCGGCGGCGTCAGCGTGGTCGGTCGGTCCCGCGCGGTTGGTCGCATCGAGCAGTTCGCCGGTCCCGTCGACCGCGGTCGCCCTCACCTCCAGTGCCTCGCCGTCGGCGGACTCGATCCCCCGAGTCGCGACGTTCTCGCTGTAGATGGTCGCGTTCAAAAGCACCACCAGCGTCACGAGCGAGACCGCCATCACCAGCCCCGCGACGAGCAGGAGTTGTGCGCGGTCGGCATTGCTGGTGTCTTCCCCACCGAAGAGGCGGTCGCCGTCCGGCGGGCCGATGCTCACATCCGCCATACGACGATGCGCACCTCCACGTAAGCGAACAGCGGACCCGACCCGGTCTCGGTCGCGTAGAACGCCCCCGTATCGGTTCCGCCGGCCAGCCCCCGAAGCGTCGACTCCTCGTACCCCGGGGTGGTCAGGTTCATGTCGTCAGTGAGCACGATCGTTCGGGTTGCGCTCACCGCGTTGTTGCTCGGTGAGCCCATATCGATCAGTGATGTCGTGTTCCGTTCCGTTCGGTCTGTGGTGTTGTAGTGGCGGAGATCCACGTTGACGGCGATCTGTCGGTCGACAAGTGTCCGGTTTAGTGCCTCGCCGAACCCGCCGAGCGGGGCGACGAATCCGTTCGGACCTGCGGCCCGGGGATAGCCTTCGCCGTCGACCTCCGGCGGACTCGACGCGAACGTCTCGTTCTCCGGATTCCAGTGGAGTATCGCGGCCTCTAGGTCACCGTTCTCGGCGCTCGTTGCCAACAGGTCGGTCGCGACCGCCCGCTGTTGATTCTCGATGTGCTGGTTCGACGTGCTGGCCGACAAGGGCGTCACCGCAGTCGCCTGCAAGGCGAACGTGAGCGCCGCAACGAGTAGGATCGCCGCCGCGAACGCCTCTAGCGTGTGCGCCTGTGCCCGGTCGTCTGTCGTCCTCATAATCACCACACCCGCACCGTCAGTCGGTACTGCGTCCCGCCGATCGAGACGAGTCGCTGTGAGACGGTGACATCTTTGCCGGCCGCGTCGCTCGGATCGGCGGTGGTTCGGTCGGGCTCGACCTCGAACCGCCCGTGACGCGTCGCGATCGAGAGGGTCGACGCGTTCGTGCTCGGGTTCCGCTCGTCGGGGGCGTGGATCACCACCTGCACGTCGCCGTCGATCCCGAAGTGGGCCGCCGGGCTCTCAGCGATGGCGGGGTGACAGTCAGCCTCGCTTCCGAGCGTCGCGTTCGCGCTGAGAAAGGCGACCGTACAGGCTGGCGACAGCACGCCCGGTTCCGCCGGCGACGCCGCGAGCAGGTCGCCGGCGACGCCGGCAGCGACGCGATCGCTCACCACCGGCGAGGCGGTCGCCGCCGCCGAGAAGGGATCGAAAAGCGTCGGGACGAAGGCGATCACGAACGCGAGCGTCAGCAGGAACACGCCAGCGCCGACTGTGAAGTCGATCGGGGTCTGCGCGCGGTTGCCGTTATCCCACATATATCCACACCCCCAGTGCGAGCGTCATCAGGACCACGGCGAACTTGACGCCGGAGACGATGTCGGCGTTCCGGATGTAGCCGCTGATAAACCCGGAGAGGACCGCCTGCAGCGTCACGGCGTGGAAGAACAGCATCGAGAGGACATCGGGGTCGACGCCGCCACCACCTCCGAAGCCGGCGCCGCCACCTCCGGACGCCCCGCCGCCGTCCGCCTGCGAGGAGAGATCGCCCATCACGTCGATGAACTGGGTCTGGAGAATCGCCATCACGCCCAGCAGGGTGACGTACGTCATCACGATGATCGCCACCTGCATTCGGGTCTGGGAGATCCGATTGCGCTCGATGTCGTCCTGGTTCTCGGAGGCCTGCGCCGCCGTGGTCAACACGTCCGTGATCTCTGACGACGCCTCCTGTGCCTCCGAGATGAGCTTCACCGTCCGGGCAAGCCGGGGGACCGCATACTTGTTGTTGAACTCCACCAAGGCGTCCCGCAGGCTCATCCCGTAGTTCACCTTCGCGTGGACCACCTCGAACTCCTCGGCGAGTTTTCCTGTGGAGGTCTCCGACACCGTTTCCACCGATTCGAGCAGCGTCTGCCCGGTGTCGTTTGCGGACGACAGCTTCCGGAGGCTCTCCGAGAGCTTCCCCGTGATCGCCCGCTTGGACCGCTGGCTCCACTCGTGGAACACCGCGAGCGGCGCCAGCACGAGGTACGCGGGGACGTACACCCAGACGAACGTCGCCCACACCGGACGGTTCACCCAGCCGTCGAAGGTCGTCGGTGCGTTCCCGGAGATGACTGTGACGCCGACGATGACGAGCGCGGCCGGCACAGTCAGCGCGAGCGTGTACAGCGGGTTGTCCCGGAGGAACAGGTGCGGCGCGGAGACTATCTGTTTGGTCTTGTACGTCCCCTCGCGGTTGCGGATCCGGTCGAAGACGCCGAACTGACCGACGAACGCCTCGATCAGCCCGAAGTGGAGCAGCCCCTCTTTGCTCGTCTGCCGGAGCCGATCGCTGCCGCCGTCGGGGCGGAGGTAGCCGTCGCCCGGCTCGTCCTGCTTAACGGTAGAGACGAGCACAAGGAAACCGACCCCAGTCAGCGGGATCAGGGCGTAGACGGTCGCGTACAGCAGGAAGTCGTCCGACTCGCCCATCATCCCCATGATGACGAGGATGATGATGAGAAGGAGGGGGAACAGCGACAGCGTCATGTACATCTCGCCGAACAGCTCCAGCGTCTCTAAGGTCATCTCGCGCTCCTGTTTCGACGTGCGAAGGTGCTTTTCCTTTTTGTCCTTCAGGAAGCTCTCCATATTGCCACCGGAGTTGACGATAGAGAGCATGTCCGCGAGGAACTGCGAGAGCTCGTCGGAGGGGGTCTCCATCGACTGCTGTCGGATCGCGTTCCGGTAGTCGGTCCCGAAGTACTCCGTCTCGTTGACGATGCTCTGAAACTCCTGAGACACCTCGCCGTAGGTGTCCTCCGCCGTCGCCATCGCGCGCAGGATCTCCAGCTGATTGAGCCCCCCGACCGACAGCGCGTACATGAACGACACCGAGTCGGCCAGGAGAAGATTTATCTCGCGTTCCCGTGCCGACGCCCGCGAGTAGGGGATCGCGACCACGCCGCCGAAACCGATCGCGAACCCGATCGACCCGAACACGAGCCCGCTGACGAGAACCGCGGTGGGCACGACGAGCGACCGCAGGAACGCTTTGATCGCCGGCGTCGGCGCGGGCATGCCGAGCGAGAGCGTCTCGGGGTCGATCAGCCCGAGCGAGAACGCGCCGTAGCCGGTCAGCGTTCCGAGCGCCCAGAGGGTCCCGCCGACGAGCAGGCCGACGCCCAGCGCTCTAGAGACGTACATCTCCACTTGGTCCGGCATGCGCGCCTCGGCGAGCTTGCGCTCGATGTCGCCGACGAAGTCGCCGTCCGGGTCAAAGAGCAGCTCGAAAACTGGGTAGAACAGCTCCGCGAGGAGGTTCCCGTCGACGGAGCCGTCGCCGACGCCCGTGTCGAGGCTCACGCGATCCACCCCGTTGGGACCATAGATCTACCGCTCCTCCCGGGACTCGACGGAGCCGAACCCCCAGTCGTCGATGTTGTCGGCGTTGTTCCCGTCGTCATCCTCATCCTCGCCCTCCGTGGCGGTGTCGCCTTCACCCTCATCGTCGCTCTCGGTGTCTCCACTCTCTTTCCGGGTGGCGGCGTCGCCCGCATCCTCGTCGTCGATTTTGGCATCTTCGACCCCGACCTCGACTTCGGTCACCCCGCCGTCGGCGTCCGCTCTGACACCGGAATCGGCCTGTTCCGGGTTCGGATCTGGCGCCGGATTCGGGTTCGGTCCCGGAACCGGGCCGGAATCCGGTCTCGAGTCGAGTACGTCGATCCCCTCGTCAAACGGCTCGTCGAAGTCGATCCCACCGTCTGGGTCGTCCGTGTCGTCCGCGTTTTCGCCGTCGCTGGTGTCGCCGGTGCGATCACCGTCCCGGGCGTCGCTCCCGTCGGCGAAGCTCCCTTCCGCCGTCACTCCGGCTTCGAATCCCTCGATCGGCGGCGTTGCGTCGGCGACGATGCGCCCCTCCTCAGTCTCGTCAGTTTCGTCGGTTTCGTTCGTCGCGCTCGACTCCCCGTCGAGCGCCGCGGCCTCGTCGGCCGCCTGCGCGAGCGCCTCCCGGTCGGCGACGGGTTGCGCCTCCACGTTACGGGCCGGCGCGACGTCGAGGAGGGCGTCAGCGACGGAGTCGGGCATCCGGCCGCGGTACTCCGCGAACAAGTCCTCGGCCTCCGCTAAGATCCGCTCGACCTCCTCGCGGCCCGCCTCGTCGGGATCGGGTCGCGGGACCATCTCCTCTTTGTCGCGGTCGACGTTGATCAGCACCGACTCCATCTCGCGGAGGTCCTCCAGTGACCGCTCCAGTTCCTCGTTCGCCATCAGCGCGAGCACCGTCTCCGGGTCGTTGATGAACGCCTGGAACGTCGCGGCCACCTGCGCGTAGCTGTTGAGCCCGCGATCGATGAGGTACGCTAACACGACGCGGCGCTTCCGGAGCTCCTCGTCGAGCGTCTTGCGGCTCCACCCGCGATCGAACATGATGTCTTCCAAGGTGTTCGAGTCGCCCATCTGGAGGAACTCGTCGGTCTCGGCCTGCCACTGGAACACGTCTTGGACGTTGATCTCGTCGTTCTCGGCGTCGTAGTGATTGATCTCGGTCAGCGACTTGTTCCGGCGTACCTTCTTTCCCTGTACCCGGGTCGACGTCTGGACGGAGACCAGATCGAGGGCAGTGAACATCGTTTTCGAGACGTTGATCGGCTCCGTGGTGAATCGCTTGAGCACCTCGCCGACGGTGTCGGCGTGGAACGTCGTGTAGGTGGTGTGGCCGGTCGACATCACCTGGAAGGCCGTGCGGCCCTCCTCGCCGCGGATCTCGCCCATCACGATGTAGTCGGGACGCTGACGGAGCGCGGCCTCCAGCAGGTCGAACTCGTCGATGTCGCCCTTGTCGTCGTCGGAGAAGGAGGGGCGAGTGACGGAGGCGATCCAGTTGCGCTGGGGAAGCTCGACCTCGCGGGTGTCCTCGATCGAGACGATCTTGGCGTTCGAAGGGATGAACAGCGAGACCGCGTTCAGGCTCGTCGTCTTCCCGGAGGCGGTGCCGCCCGCGAAGATCAGGCTCTTGTGGTTCTCGATGGAGAGCCACAGGAAGGCCATCTCGTCGAGCGAGAACGTCTTCCAGTTGATCAGGTCGATCGGCGTGAAGGGAATTTCGTTGAACTGCCGGATGGTGTAGTTGGTCCCGTGGTCCGAGACCTCGCGACCGAGCGTAAGCTGGGCACGGGAGCCGTCCGGGAGGGTGGCGTCCACCTGCGGGCGCCGCTTCGAGATCCCCTTTCCGGAGCGCTGCGCGAGCTTCACGACGAAGTCGTCGAGCTCGTCGGTCCCGTGGTAGACGTTGGTGATGATCTGCTCGTAGTCGGAGTGGTAGACGAAGACCGGGGAGTTGTACCCGTCACAGGAGATATCCTCGACGTTGATGTCGTACTTGATCGGGTCGATCCGCTCGTAGCCGATGAAGTCGCGCTTGAGGAAGTACAGCAGTTTCTCGACCTGATGCTTCGAGAGCGTCTCCGAGTCCTCTGCGAGCACCGCGGGCTCGGGCCGAGCGAGTATCTTCGCCGGTGCCGATTCTGACTCCGGCTCCGTCGGCGGCTCGTACCCGAGCGATTCGCTGATCCGGCCGGCGATACCCTCCGTGAGGTCGAAACCGAAGCGGTCGACGAGGTCGTCCACGAGGTCGTCGACGACCCCACGGTCGTCGTCCGTGCGCTCGTAGAGGTCGTATCGGTCGAGCAGCGTCAGCGTCTCGTCGACGATCACGCCCTCGCGGAACTCCTCGTCACCGCCCGCGATCGACTCGTCGGCGTACTTGATCGAGGTCCGGAGCTTCCCAGTGAGGAACTCGACGAGGTCGGTCTCGATCTCCGTCCGGTGCGGCTGAATCGCGTAGTACTTCACCTCGTTCTCCTTCGTCGACCGGAACACGATCACGAACGCGTACGGTTTGTTCACCCAGTACCGCTCGATCTCCCGGAAGTGAGTTTTTTTCGGCATCGGCACCGCCTTCTCCAGGTCGTATCGGTTCGCGAGGGTGGTGTGCCCCTCCTCCGTCGAGAAGAACGCGTCCTCGTCGATCTCCGGATTCACGTCGACCGTGCGCTCGTCGACCAGTTCCGCGAGGTCGGCCGCGGCGCCCCCGCCCGCCCCCAGTAGTTCCTCGGTCCGGTCGGGGTCGAACCCCAGCGCCTCGACCTTGTCGTCGTGGGTGAACTCCAGCGGCTCTTCTTCCCCTTCCTCGTTCTCCTCGGTCGGCGGGTTCCCCTCCTCGTCGAGGAAGTACTCGTCGCGGTAGTCGTCCCACGTGTAGTACCCCTTGAGCACCGGCACTTCGTAGAGGTTGTATCGAGCCGAACACAGGTCCCAGAGAACGTCTCCAACCGCCGCAGCCGCCCCGACGCGGTAGCCCGTCTCCGACGGATCGAACCCGAGGAACTCGCTCGGATCGATGTCAACCCGCGACCACTCCTCGTCAGTCGGTGTGCGGCGGGGAACCGGCTCCACGTCCTCGGCCGGGACGACCACGACCCCGGAGACGCCCGCGCCGTCGATCGAGATGCCGGGGCGAGCGTCCGGGTCGTCCGAGTCCGCACGGTCGCTTTCGGCCGATTCGTCGGCCGCTTCGGCGGTCTCATCGCTTCCGTCCTCATCGCTTCCGTCCTCATCGTCTCCTTCGCCGTCGTCTGCTTCGCCGTCTTCTTCGCCGCGATCGGTCTCGACGTCATCTTCGTCCCCTTCTACGGTCTCGTCGACGGATTCTACAGGGTCGGGAGCCACTGCCGCGGTCGAGGTCCCAGCCGGAACGACGGCCGCACCGCTGAGGACGACGTGGTCGGTCCCGATCACGACGGTGCCTGCTTCGGGCGTCCCGTGTCCCGAGACTGCGGTGTCGCCGTCGGCCGTATACGTCTCGTCGACGCCGGCGGCGCGGATCACCCGATCGACGCTGTCTTCGAAGTGAGCGTCGACGGCGGTCGCGGGGACGACCGGCTCCTCGCTGATGTCGGCGTACAGCTCGGTCGCGGCGTCGTCGCGGCCGCGGTCCCGGAGGAACGACCGCCACGAGTACCGTCCCACTGATACCGGGCGATCCGAGACCGAGGGATCGGACGGCGGCGGACCGGACGCCCGGTGATCGGACGCCGGCGATCCCGCCGTCTCGTCGGACGAGACGGGCGAGCGCTCGGCGTCCTCGGTTGTCATAAGTGCGTCCACGATTCGCCCGTTGAAAAAGGTGTCCTGCAAAACACCGCAACTGATAATCGGGTTATCAAGGCCTGTAATGCGTTTTTGCAACGATTTAAGCGGTTCACTAAATGTCAGTCGGTTATATATAAGTCGGGAGCAGGCGGAGCGACATCAGTGCGGCCAGTCGACGGTTGATCGCCGAGAGTTCAGTGGCCGCCGGAGACGAGGTGGAGCCCGACGATTCCGAAGACGATCACGGAGATAAAGAGGAGGCGAGCGCCCGTCGCCGGCTCGTCGAACAGGACGATTCCGAGCGACGCGGTCCCGACGGCGCCGATCCCGGTCCACACGGCGTAGGCGGTCCCGATAGGGAGGTCCTGTACCGCCTTCCCGAGCAACGCCATGCTGATGACGAGCGCGACGACGGTGCCTGCCGTCGGGATCGGCTCCGAAAAACCGTCAGAGTACTCGAGGCCGATCGCCCACGCGATCTCAAACAGGCCGGCGACGAAGAGGATAATCCACGACATCACGTCGGATTCGGCGACTGAGCGCACATGGCTTTCGATGTGTCCCACGGGAACTACGGCACACTCAACATACTCGCGCTCGTAGCGGGAGACAGTGAGTCGAAGTCTCGTCGCGGTGTTGTTCGGCGACCCATTCGCCGTGATGAACACGGTCGGGCTGGTCGCGTTCGCGCTCGTCGGGTCGTCGAAGGCGATCCGCGAGGAGTTCGACCTGTTCGGGATCGTCATCGTCGGGCTGGCGATGGCGTTCGCCGGCGGGGCGACCCGCGATCTTCTCGTGGCGCGGGTTCCGCTCGCGCTGCAATCCCCGATCGAGATCTGTCTGGGGCTCGTCGGCGTCGGCTTGGCGATCGGGCTGAACGTCGTGCTGTCGTCGCCGGAGACGCATCCGGTCACCCTCGTCTCGGACGCCATCGGGCTCGCGGCCTTCGCGACGGCCGGCGCGATCGTCGCGACCGAGGTCGGTGTGTCGGCGTTCGGCGTCGTGGCGATCGCGACGATCAACGCCGTCGGCGGCGGGGCGTTCGCGGACATCCTCCTCGATCGGGCTCCCTTCATCCTCTTCGAGGACTTCTACGCGAGCTGTGCGGTCCTCGGCGGGAGCGCGTACTGGGTAGTGGGAACGTTGGGTGCGACTGCCGGGACCGCCGCCGCGGCGTGCGCGGTCGTAACGGTGGGGACTCGGCTGGCCGCGGTGACGTACGGCTGGAACCTCCCGACGGCGCAGAACTTGGAACTGCAACGGAAATGACTCGATCGAGCGGAGAGGGGGCCTTTAGGTCGTCGCGGTCGAACCGGACGGTGTGACACGCTCCGATACCTCCGACTGGCTCCGGTCGCTCGGTCGGCTCCGGCGCGCGGCCGTCAGGCGGCGCGTCCGCGACGCGATCGCCGAGGAACTGCTCGGCACTCCACGGAGCCTCGCCGTCGTGCTCGGATTCACCGCGTTCATGCTCGCAGTCGGGATCGGGTACTACGCGCCGACCGCCGGCGAGGTGCCGGTCGCGCTGTGGCCGCTGTACGCGGACTCGGCCGTCGCGGTCGCGCTCGGCGGGATAGCCCTTTTAAGTCTCGTTCCGACGGTCCGCCGCGGCGATAGCGTGACCGACGCCCCGACCTCACGCGGACTCGCGTACCTCCAGACCGTCGCGTTCGTCTGGCTGGTCCAGTTCGGGCTCTGGCCGCTGATCTCGCTGAACCTCGCGTTCGGCGAGTACGTCGCGGCCCCCGACGCGTGGATCTACTACTGGGGCGTGCTCGGCACGCACCTCTGTTTCGTCGGACTCGCGCTGCTGTTCCCGGCGTTCGGTCGGACCACCCGCGGCGCGCTGGGGCTGGCGCTGGCGCTCGCCGTCGGCAACGTCGCCCTCGATTACGGCGCCGGCTACCACCCGCCGCTCCTGTACGAGCCCGGTCTCCTGCTAGCGGGCGCAACACTCGCGATCGGCGTCGGGTCGGTGTGGCTCGCGAACCGATCGTTCCGTCGGCTCGACGAGAATATTTAAAAACAGATTCGCGGTCGTGCTGTATACAGGTCGTCCTGAAGATACCGATCTTATCCAAACCGTCGTAGAGCGTCTGTTCGACAACCTCAACGGACTCTCCAAACTCAAGGAGAACGGCTACGGCGTCGGTCAGCTCAAGTGGAAGCCGCCACGAAAGTTTCGCAGTTTCACGTACAGTCAGTCTGGCTTCAAGCTCGACAAGAAGGGCGGTCAGACTGTCCTGTCGCTCTCGAAACTCGCGGACATCCCAATTCGGCTCCACCGCGCCCTCCCCGACGACACTACACTCAAACAGGTCACAGTCAAGAAGGAACCGACGGGCGAGTGGTTCGCCACGTTCGGCGTGCAAATAGACCGTGAACCGCCCGAAACCCCCGAGAATCCCGAGACGTGCGTCGGAATCGACGAGGGGATTCTCAAGTATGCCCACGACACGGATGGAACCGCCGTGGGGTCGCTCGATCTCTCCGTCGAGCGTGACCGCTTGGAGCGCGAGCAACGGAAGCTCTCACGCAAGCAACACGGGTCGAACAATTACGAGAAGCAACGACGGCGCGTCGCGAAGTATCACGCTGATCTGCGGCGGAAACGCCGCGACTTCTTGCACAAACTCTCGGCGTACTACGCGCGGGAGTACGATCTCGTGGCGGTCGAAGATCTGAACGTGAAGGAGATGATGGAATCGCCGTCGAACAGCCGCAACACCGCGTCTGCCGCGTGGCGAACGTTCCTCTCGTTGCTCGAATACAAGTGCAAGCGAGAGAGGACGCATTTCGTGGCGGTCAACCCGAGAGGGACGACCAAGGAGTGTGCGTCCTGCGGCGTCTCGACGGAGAAGCCATTGTGGGTCCGTGGACATTCCTGTCCCGCGTGCGGTTTCGAGGCGGACAGGGACGCGAACGCGGCGTGGAACATTCTTTCTGGCGGCCTCGAAGATATAGGAGTGGGACACTCCGAATCACCGTCCTCAGAATCGCGAAGCGATTCTGATGTGCGGACGAGAGCTTTGCTCTCGTCAACGCCTGTGGAGACTGCGCTCCCTGTGGATACGCCCGTATCTGCAAAGCACGTCGTGGAAACAGGAAGCCCTACCCTCGAGGAGCGAACGACATCAGCCGTGAGCGAGTAGGGTAGGGTAGTTCACTAGAGTATATGCTCCAGGGCTATTCTCCGTGGTAAGTGCAATCCAGACGAGAGCGCATATCGCGAGCGGCAGCGCTCTCTTCATGACCCCAGATCGGGTGAAAAATGCAGGTTACTGAGGATCAGGGCGGATGAAAATCAAGCAGAACCTGGATCGAACACCCAAATCATGTTGTTCTCGTGACCACGATTACCCGTATCCTCGCCAATGACGACCCGTCCGTCGTCCATGACAACGATGTTGTCAGGTTCGGCAATCGTGTTCTCCACGTCGAGTGAGGTTTGCCCACTCATGGCCATCGATTTTGCCAGATTCATCGTGCCCTTTAAACGACCTTGGTCTTCGTCGTCCTTTGTCGGGTTGAACGCGCACGATTGGCACGCCTTGTCGTTAGCGTTCGGATTCGCGTCGTAGGGACAGCCACCACAGATATTGGCCTCCGGCCCACCGGTGACGATCGGCTCCATCTCGCTGATGTCGTAATCGCTCTCCAGTGGCATTCGGTAGACGGCACCCCATTCGTCGCCGTTAAGCTGGATGTCGCCCTCGTCGTCGCCCATCGTTCGGTTGGTGTTCGACATGGCGACGTACATGTAGTCCTCGCCCGCTTCGGCACCGCGCCGGATGTTGATCCCCTCCATCTTGCGGAATTCCGTCGTTGCGCCTTTCCGCATTGCGGCCTGTCGACACTGGAGGAAGGCGACGCGGTCGTCGTCTGCGTCCCCTGCGGCCCACTCGTCCATCTCCCCTTCGGAGATATACGAGTTCTCACCGTCCTCGTAGTCCGCCTGGGTGATGTCGTCGTACTCGGCAATCCACTTCTCGATTTCCTCGTCGCTGGCGTGCCCGAGTTCGATCCACTCGATGCCGAAGCTGACCTTGTCGGGATCGCCGCCGAGCGGTCCCTTTTGAGTGGCCTTCGCAGCGTATAGCGTTCCTGAGGAAAGGTCACCCTTCTCGTCGGCGACAAATTTGTAGAAGCCACGGGCGGTCCCGTCGGAGGTGGTGTAGGCGGTCTTCTCGTCCGGCATGACGACCGCGTTCTCGTGCGTCGAGCGACCGAGTGCGAACCGCTTCTCGGGTATCGGCTCCTCGCTTTCCGGCTCTTTCAGTTCGACGATGTACCCGTAGCGGTACGGGTTCGGGAACTTATCGGCAAAGATGCCGTCATCGTTTCGTTCGTGGCCGAGGTGCCGTGCAAGCCGCTCGACACCGCCTTTGTATTGCCAGTCAGGGTTGTTCCACACCGGCGTATCCGGAATGGAGTAGTTCTCCTCGGAGGTCAGCGGGGTGCCCCACGGAGAGACGGTCCCGAAGCAGTTGACCCAGGTTCCTTCCACGGCGGAAAAGTCGAGATTCTCCATGCCGAGAACCCGCCACGTGCCGTTACGGCCGTTCTGCTGCAGGTGAACTCGCGTCATCGCTCCCGGACGGTGTTCCCAGTTGGTGAACAGGTAGCCTTCGTCGGGTTCCTCGCTCGATGGGACGTAGCCGTTGAAATCGGGGTTGATCTGTCCGGTGAGCGAGTCGCCCTCAGGTGTGTAGACCGATCCCAGTTCCTCGCCGTCGTCGGTCTCGTCGCCGCCGGTCGCAAGCCGCTGATAGTCACCCAGTGCCGTCCGCACCCGCTGGTCGTACGGCTCGGGTACTCCGTCGCCGTCGTCGCTGTAATCGTCGTCGTCTCCCTCGGGAATCTGGACGCTCTGGAAATCCCTGGGGAGCTGGTTCATGTCTACTCCCGTGACTGCGCCGAGAATTCCCGGTTCGTCCTCCCCGTCGAGGTTCGCGTCCGGGTGCTGGACGTTGAAGAAGAACCGCCCGTCCTCGGTGATGAACATGCCAGTGATCTCAGCACCGATGATGGTCGTCGCAAAGCGGTTGAGCGTCGCTCCTTCCTGTTCGATGCCGTGGCCTTGGCCTTCTGCCTCTTTGCCAGCCACACTGCCCGCTGTCTGGCTCGCCGCCGCTAACGCGGCTAGACTCGATACGACTGTGCGCCGGGTATAGTTGTTTGGCATCCAAGTCAGCCATTATCCACGTTCGTATTAATTTATTATATTTCTTATATGTTTGGCGAGGGACACGCTCGTTCCCCCAAGTAGTAATATAGAGGTCTACTTCCCGCTGCTTCTCCTGTTCGACCTTCCACTCACAGTTAGCTTGAATACTGAAGAATCCGGCCGCTGATCACGAACTGCACTGTTAAACCACGGAAGTACTGTTAAACCGCGAGTCAGACGAATTGATAGGCGCTTAAGCCCGTCTGACGAGGTCGATCCTTGCCCGGTATTATCAATCGGCTGGACGCAAAGATGATGGTATTATGAAGGATAGTGCCGTCGAAAGGGGGCCTTGGGGATCGGACGTCGATGTCCCCACGCTCCTCGGTGACGACCACGAGGCGTTCGAGGCGGTCCTCTCGGGCGAGAAGACCGGGCCGGTTGCCGTCGTGGGCGATCCCTTCTCCGGACGTGGGTCCGTCCTCGACCGTGCTGTGCGGGATCTGGACGCAACCCGGGTTAGCCTTGATCCGGGCGACGGAGTTGACCAAACCCGGGCGAGGATCAACGGGGGCCAGTTGTGATAGAGGACTGCCAGCACCTGTACGAGCGTCGCATCGGCGGCTTCGAGGCGCTGTCTGCGTTTCTCGACGAGCTGGCGAACGCCGATGTGACAGTGGTGACCGGCTGGAACCGGTACGCGTGGGTGTACCTCGCGGCGGTGCAGGCACTCGACCGGGAGTTTCTCGTCACCGTTGAGATCCAGCCCTTCCCGAAGAACGGATCGCGGAACTCGTGCTAGATCGGGACGACGAACTGCCGGCGTTCGTCGAAGACGACCCCGAACGGGGCGGCTTGGTCGTCGCGACGCGCCACGAGATTGGCTGGCGGGACTGGTCGGTCTCGGTGCCGGTCCCTATGCTGAGCCCAGTTGGAATCAGGGATCTGTTTTCGGATAGAAACCTGGGTCCAAAGGACGTAACGTTCAGCCGGCTCGCTGCTGTTTCGAACGGGAACCTCGGCGTCGCCACGGCCATCTGGGAGGCCCGAAAGGGATCGGAGGTGCGCCCGAGCGACATGACCGTCCCCGAGCCCGACCGGGACCTGAACCGCGAGGAGGCGTTCTGCCTGCGGATCGTACTCGCGAAAGAGCGGGTCAAGCGGGAACAGCTCTCGACGATCATCGATACACTCGACCGGGTCCTCGGGCGCCTCTCGCGCGCCGGCCTCGTCACGGTCGAAGACGATATTGTGGAACTGGTACCGGCGGCAGTGCCGGCCGCCGCGACGGCGACCGAACGGGGGCGGATACTGTGACCGTGCTCCAGGGTCTGGTAGACATCGGGATCGCCCAGGAGACGCTCACGAGAATGGCAGGCGTACTCGTAGCCGCGTACCTGGCCACTTGGTCGTCGGGTACCTGCTCACGGCGGTCGCCGAGCGCCTTCCCCGCCGACGGATCAGCATCAAGATTATTATTCCGATCGCGCGGGTTCTCATCTTCGGAACCGCGGCGTATCTGGTCTTGGGACCGTTGCTCCGACTATCGGCCGCACAGTTGCTCGCAGTGTCGGGACTGTTCGGGGCGGCTCTGGGGTTCGGCCTGAAGGACCTCTTCGCGGGGATAATCGGTGGGCTGGTGCTCGTGACCGAGCGTCCCTACCAGGTCGGCGACAAGATCACCATCGACGACGACCACGGCGAGGTAACCGACATCGACCTCCGGGCGACGACACTGAGGACGCCCGACGACAGCGCCGTAAGTGTCCCGAACGCAACGATGTTCACTGCGAACGTCTCGAACGCCAACAACGGCCAGCCGGAGATGATGGTCGTCGTTGAACTCGCGGTCACTGCCTCTGCTGACGTCGAACGAGTGAGTGCGATCGTCAAGGAGGCCATGATGACCTCGAAGTACGTCTACGTCGACGACGACCACCCGTTCGTGGTCCTGATCGAGGACGAGTCCTACTATCGGACGATTCGCGGCAAGGCGTATGTGGCCGACGTGCGCGACGAGTTCGCATTCGCCTCAGACGTGACAGAGCGCTCGATGGCCGTCTTCGACAGCGAAGGGGTCGAAATGCCCGAGGCGCCCGTTCACGTCTCCGAACACCGCTGAGTCTGCGTGTCGCCTGTCGGCTTCGCCCGACTGAAGCGAGTCTCTCGAAGATCTATTCTGGAACTTATCACTATCTGTCGATGGCATCGACTCTCTTGGACAGCCCTTTCTGTATGAACGGGCACGGCGGGATCCTCGCGAGTGAACGGAGTGAGCGTGGAGCCAGTCGCGGCCGTGACTGAGCGTTAGCGAAGGAGCGGGCACGGCGGGATTCGAACCCGCGATCGAGAGGTTAGGAACCTCTCGCCCTGTCCGCTAGGCCACGCGCCCAAAACAAGTGAAGAAAACGTCGCTGCGGGGATAGGCCGGCACCGCGGTGCCGATTATGCGCTGGTCTCTTTCTCGGTCTCAGTCTCGAACTCGTCGTCGTCGTCGTTGACCGTCGAGTCGGTCTCGAGCGGCGACTCGTTCTCATCGTCGCTCTGCATCTGCTGTAGTTCGTCCTCGACCTGTTCGCGCCCCTTCTTGAATTCGCCCATCGCTTGGCCGGTCGATCGAGCGAGCTTCGGGATCTTGTTCGCCCCGAACAGCAGGACCAACACGAGCAGGATGATGAGGAGTTCCGGGCCCGCCGGAATGCCGCCGATCAGTGGAATCGCACTTACCATCTCTACACCACCGTAGCTCTCTGGTAACTATAGTCTTTTTGCCTCGATGAACGAACTACAGATGTCGTCCGAGCGCTCCCAACCCCATCGATCACGGCGATCCCATGTTCGAGGAGATTCGCACCGGGCCCACCCGCCGAACCCGCTGCCGACGGCGAAACCATGATACTTCGTCGCCGCAACCGGTCTGTATGACCGATGTCGGCGACGACGCCCCGACCTTCACCGCCTCGCTCGTGACCGACGAGATCGAACCGTTCGACCTGTCTGACCGCCTCGGCGACGAGCCGGTCGTGCTCGCCTTCTTCCCGGCCGCCTTCTCGAACACCTGCACGGACGAGATGGAGGCGCTCCGGGACGGGTTCGAACGCGACGACTGCACCCTGTTCGGCGTGAGCACCGACCTCCCACACGCGCTGGCCGCCTACCGGGACCAGTACGACCTCCCGTTCGCGCTCGTCGGCGACCCGGCTCACCGCGCGATCGAGGCGTACGACGCGATCGAGTCGTTCGAGCACTACGGCGTCGACACGGTCGCGCGCCGCGCGGTCTTCGTGATCGACGGTGACGGCGTCGTGACGTACCGGTGGCTCGCCGATAACTCCGGACAGGAGCCCGACTACGACGCACTCGACGCGGCAGTCGACGACGCGAGCCCTTGACATCCTCCCCGCGCTGAAGCGCGAGGATTCCCACGGCACCGCACCGCTGGGTTGGGATGTTTACGGTTTGTAGCTACCACATTGGGCGGCTACTGGCTGTGCCAATCAGCCGTTACTCCTATCCCGGCATGGGATTCGGAGATACTTTTGTTGACTGCACCCGATTCCGACACAGAAGGGGTGCCTTCTGCTTGGAACCGTCGAATCCCGATATTGTCCGATTGATTGGGCGGGCAGGCCGCCTCGGTTTATCGTTAATACAACAAGCGGCTAATTAAATCCTTGCAATGTCGGATTCATCCCCGCGCTGAAGCGCGAGGCTTTCTCCTTGATTCTCCGTAAAAATACGCTTACCGCCGGCCGCGCGATCCGGTGGCCTCTGGCCGTCAGTTCGGGTCGCGGAGCCCGTCGAGCGCCTTCGGGTTCTCCATCGACGAGAGATCTCCGGGGTCCTCGCCCTTATAAATCGACGCGATCGCGCGTCGGATGATCTTCCCGGACTGCGTCTTCGGGAAGGCGTCGACGAACAGCAGCTCGCGCGGTCGGAACGGCTTCCCGTGTTCCTCGCCGACGAGCGTCCGCAGCTCCTCTCGGAGGTCGTCGCTCGGCTCAATGTGGGGTTCGAGCACAACGTACGCGACCACTGCGGTCCCGGTGGTGTCGTCGGGGACGCCGACTGCGGCCGCCTGGTTGACGGCGTCGTGGTCGATGAGTACGCCTTCGATCTCGGCCGGGCCGACCTTTCGGCCGGCGACGTTCAAGGCGTCGTCGGCGCGTCCGTGGAGGAACCAGAAGCCGTCTGCGTCCTTCTGTGCGAAGTCGCCGTGGTCCCACAGATCCTCCCACGTCGACCAGTACTCCTTCAAATAGCGCTCGTCGCCCGACCACAGCGACTTCGTCATCGAGGGACAGGAGTCGCGCGCGACGAGGTAGCCGCGCTCGCCCGACTCTTTGATCGACTCGCCACTCTCGTCGACGATATCGATGTCCATCCCGAGCCCCGGACCGCCCAGCGTGCAGGGTTTCAGCGGCTGGTTCGGCATTGGCATGAGGAAGCAGCCGCAGATCTCCGTGCCGCCAGAGATGTTGATGATCGGGCAGTCGCCGCCGCCGACCGCGTCGTAGAACCAGCGCCACGATTCGGGATCCCACGGCTCGCCGGTCGAGCCCAAGATTCGGAGTGAGGAGAGATCGTGGTCCTCGACCCATTCGTCTCCGTGCTTGCGGAGCGCCCGGATCGCGGTCGGCGAGATGCCGAACTGCGTAATTCCGTGTCGGTCGATCATCTCCCAGAAGCGGTCCGGCTCCGGGTGGTCTGGTGCACCCTCGTACATCACCACCGTCCCGCCGGACGCGTGGTTCCCGATCAGCGTCCACGGCCCCATCATCCAGCCGATGTCGGAGACCCAGAAGAACCGGTCGGCCGGCTTCTGGTCGAAGCCGAAGTGGATCTCCTTGGCGCACTGCGTGAGGACGCCCGCGTGGGTGTGGACGATCCCCTTCGGCTCGCCGGTGGTCCCGGAGGAGTACAACAGCATGGACTCCTGATCGCTCGGGAGCCGCTTCGTCTCGTAGTCGACCGACCGCGACTCGATCGCCTCGGTCCACGTCACGTCGCGATCAGGGTTCCACGGAACCGGGTCCGCAGCGTCGCCCTCCGGCGTCGCGCCCAAGCGGTCGTAGACGACGACGTCATCGACGTGGCCGGCTGCCTCTATCGCCTCGTCGGCGGTCGCTTTCAGTCGCACCTCGCTCCCGCGACGGTAGAACCCGTCCCCGGTGAACAGGACCGACGGCTCGGCGTCTGCGATCCGAGTCGCCGTCGCCTCCGTGCCGAAGCCGGAGAAAATCGGCACTGCGATCGCGCCCACCTTTAAACAACCGTAGAGGATCGAGACGACCTCGGGCACCATCGGCATATACAACCCGACCGTGTCTCCGGTCTCGATCCCGACCGACTCCAAGTAGTTGGCGACGCGGTTGGTCTGTCGGGCCAGTTCGTGGAACGTGACTTCCCTGATATCGCCGGGCTCGCCCTCCCAGATCAGCGCGACTCGGTTGCGGTTCGGCGAGTCGACGGCAGCGTGTCGGTCGACGACGTTGTGCGCGACGTTGATCTCGCCGCCGGGGTACCAGTCGGTGAACTGCGGCCCTCCGCTGTCGTCGCGCACTGCGTCGTACTCGGTGTAGAAGTCGATGTCGAGGTAGTCGACGATCTCGTCCCAGAACCAGTCGACGCCGGAGGCCGGCTCGCCGTCGATCCCCGAGGTGGTCCGGGCGATGAGATCCTCGTAGTCGTCGATGCCGTACTCGCGCATGAACGCAGCGACGTTCGTCGACTCGGCGAACGCCTCGCTCGGCTCGTGTACGATCTCGTCTATTCCCTCGTACTCGTCCATCTCGTCCGGAGGTTTTCGCGGTGACCGTAAGTAATTTTCCTGAACCTTGGGCTACCGCGTGTCGACGCACTCGCCCGCAGTCGAGACGGTCCCGGCGTCGACGGCGACCGTTCCGTCGTACAGGGCGCAGACCGCTGCGTCCCACGCGAGTCGCCCTTCCCAATCGCCGCCCGTCACGACAACCTCGTGACGCCCTGTCGCGTCAACGGTCACCTCGAACGCACGGGCGACGCCGGGGTCGATCCGATCGGTTTCCTCCGCGTACAGCGTCCCATCGTCGCCGCGCACGACCACGTCGATATCGACCGCTTCGTCGCCGTCGTTGCGAACTGTCAGGTCGAGCCGTCCGGAGTCGTTCTCTCCCGATCCGAGACAGCCTGCGACCGCGGAGGCGGTCACGGTCGCAGCCGCAGTGAGGAGTTCACGTCGATGCATAGGTAGCGACTCGTCGCTACAAGACTTGAATACCACACACGCAGCCGTTCGAACGCGACACGGAGCGAGGGCGCTGTTGAAACCCTCTTCAGTAACATCTTCTCGTCCGAAATAGCGGTCTTCAGCAAGAGTTGGTCCAAGATAGTCCGCGTCATCAACGAGAAAAATCGCAGAGCTTTAGCTACCCCGTCACTCGACGTCGAGGTCGGCGAGCATGAGCGTCCACGCGTCGGCGTCGAAGACGTCCGCGTCGAAACCGCTCGTGTCGGTAGGGTCGGGAAGCGGGCGGACGACGTGAGTCGTCGTGGTGGCGAACCGGGCGAGCGGGAAGCTATCGTCCCGGAGGAAGCCGCGATGGCGGAGGACACCGGGGAACACTCGCGCGGGCGCCGTCACGACGTCGACGTCGGCAAGGTCGGCGAGTGCGGCGTCGAGTGCCGCCGCGAACGCGGGCGCGCGTTCCGGATCCGTAGTCATCGGCTGTACGTCCAACAGGAGCGCTTTTTCGGTGCCGTCGACAGTTTCGCGGCCGACCACGAGCGTCGCCACCGGGCGGCCGCCGCGGCGGGCAACGTACGTGGCGACGTCCCAGCGCGGGTTCGCGAACCGCCAGTCGAGATACGTCGTCGTCCGGGGAACGTGGACGGTATCGGGTCGTGTCTCCGTGTACACGGACCGAATCGCATGGGTAGCGGTGCCGTCCACGCGCTGGGCAGACACGTCCGCCATCGACGAGGTGAGGCGGTCGGCGACAGCGAGGACGGCGCGGACCGCCGGTGTCGCCGCTCGAGTGAGTACTGAGGTGTCGTGATCGTCGTCCGTCAGACTGGCGGAGATACCGGCCGCATTCTGGACGCGGTACCGCATCGGTACCGACGCCACTTCGGTCCAGTCGAACTTCTGGAGGCCGGGGCGGAGCGCGTCGCTGGGGAAGTTGAACAAAAGCTCCGCGCGCTCGGCCGTCGTCGACAACAGTTGTTCGGTCATCCGCGTGAAGAGACCGCACTGCCGGTGGTCGGAGTGAACGATCCAGTCCACCGGCTGTCGGACGGGGACCGTCCCTGCCGGGGTCGCGAGCGGAAGTGCTAGCAGGGGTTCCGCGCCGACGACGCGGCCAGCGCACTCTGCGATCACCAGTTCGACGCGGTCGGTGAAGGGGTTGTCCACGAATCGCCAGTCGAACCACGCCGCGCTCTTCGAGCGCCCCCAGACGCTCTCGTACAGCGAGAGGAACGCCTCGCGGTCGCCCGACCCGCCCGCACGTATCGAGTAGTCATCTCCCTCGTCCGTTGCGTCTACCTGTTGCATAGCTGTCGAATACTGCCGATGACACCTTTGGTAGTCACCGAATACTTCGGAACGGATACGAAGGTCTCTCTGAGAGATACGCGTTTGATCAGTTTCGATCCCACTCACACGGATAGATATCAAACTTCAGAAGTAGGCACTACCGTGAGTTACGATCTCGCTGAGTGTTTATTCTCACGACCGATTCATCGCATTTCGGCTGCAAACAACCTCCCGTGAATCGTTCTCTGACACCCGATTCCGGAGGTGATTGCGATCGGCGATCCGGCCGTTATTCGTCCCCTTCGACGTCCGTCTCGCCGCCGTGGACGCTCTCGGAGACGATGTCGACGGAGGCGACCGTGTCGTCCGGATCCAGGTTCATCACGATGACGCCCTTCGTGTTGCGGCCCACTGTCGAGATCTCCTCGACGCGGGTCCGCATGATCTGGCCGTTGTCGCTCATCGCAAGCAGGTGGTCGCCGTAGGTGACCGCCTCGATGGCGACGGCCTCGCCGTTGCGGTCGCCGGTCTTGATGTCGATCAGGCCCTTCCCGTTGCGGGACTGCAGGCGGTACTCGTCCAGATCGGAGCGCTTCCCGTACCCGTTCTCGGTCACGGTGAGCACCCAGTTGTGGCGGTCCTCGTCGATGGCGGCAACCCCGGCGACGGCGTCGCCCTCGCGCAGGTCGATGCCGATCACGCCGCGGGCCGTGCGGCCCATCGCGCGCGCCTCCGACTCGGCGAACCGGATCGCCATCCCGTTTCGACTCCCGATAACGATGTCCGTCCCGCCGTTGGTCACCTCGACATCGACGAGCTCGTCGCCGTCCTCCAGTCGGATCGCGCGGATCCCGGTCGACCGGATGTTGCCGAACTGGTCGACGGCGGTCCGCTTGATGTACCCGTCGCGGGTGACCATCGTGAGGAACTCGTCGTCGTCGAGATCGTCGGTGTTCACCACCGCCTCGATCTCCTCGCCGTCGTCGAGGTCGATGAGGTTGACCGCGGACTTGCCGCGGGCGGTCCGAGACATCTCCGGGATCTCGTAGGTCTTCAACTCGTAGATCTGCCCGTGGTTGGTGAAGACGAGCAGGTAGTCGTGGGAGTTGGCGGCGAACACGGAGGAGACGCGGTCGCCCTCTTTCAGATCGGTCCCGATGATCCCCTTCCCGCCGCGGTTCTGGGCGCGGAACGTGTCGAGCGACATCCGCTTGATGTAGTCGTCTTCGCTCATCACGACGACGCACTCCTCCTCCGGAATGAGGTCCTCGTGGGTTACGTCGCCGACATCCTCGATGAAGCTCGTGCGGCGCTCGTCGTCGTACTCGTCCTTGATCTCCCGTAGCTCCGTGATGATCACCTGATCGAGCTCGTCGGGGTCGCCGAGGATCGTCTCCAACCGCTCGATCCGAGCGGTCACGTCCTCGTACTCCGACTCGATCTCTTGGGTCTCCATCGAGGTGAGCGACCCGAGCTGCATCCGGACGATGTGTTCGGCCTGCGCCTCACTAAACTCGTAGTCGGCCTCAAGTGCCGCCTTCGCGGCGTCGCGGTCGTCGGAGTTCTGGATGGTCTCGACCACGTCGTCGACCTGTTCGAGCGCCTTCAGCCGCCCTTTGAGGATGTGCGCGCGATCCTCGCGCTCTGCAAGCTCGTGTTCGGAGCGGCGCCGGACCACGTCGCGGCGGTGCTCGACGTAGTATTCGAGCGTCTGCTTTAAGTCCAGCACCTGCGGCGAGCCGTCGACCAACGCGAGGTTGATGACGCCGAAGGTGCGTTCGAGGTGGCTCTCTAACAGCTGGTTCTTGACGACCTCGGCCATCGCGTCGCGCTTGAGCTCGACGACGACCCGGATCCCGTCGCGGTCGGACTCGTCGCGGAGGTCGCGGATCCCCTCAATCGAGCCATCGTTGACGTCCTCGGCGATGCGCTCGACGAGTCGGGACTTGTTCTGCTGGAAGGGGAGCTCCGAGATCACGATCCGACCCTCCTCCTCGTCGACCTCGAACTCGGCGCGGACGCGAACGCGACCGCGGCCGGTCTTGTACGCCTTGTGGACCGCGTTCCGACCGACGATGTTCGCGCCGGTCGGGAAGTCCGGCCCCTTGACGTGTTCCATCAGATCCTCGACGGTGCAGTCGGGCTCTTTGATCAGCGCGACCGTGGCGTCGATCACCTCACCGAGGTTGTGTGGCGGGATGTTCGTCGACATCCCGACCGCGATCCCGGAGGAGCCGTTGACGAGCAGGTTGGGGAACGCCGCCGGCAACACCTCGGGCTCTTCGAGCCGGTCGTCGTAGTTCGACGTAAAATCGACCGTGTCGCGTTCGATGTCGGCTAACAGCTCCTCGGCGATGGGGGACATCCGAGCCTCCGTGTACCGCATCGCGGCCGGCGGGTCGCCGTCGACGGAACCGAAGTTCCCCTGCCCGTCGACGAGGGGGTACCGCATCGAGAAGTCCTGGGCCATCCGCGCGAGCGTGTCGTAGATGGCGCTGTCACCGTGCGGGTGGTAGTCACCCATCGTCTCGCCTACCACGGATGAGGACTTGCGGTGTGCCGAGTTGCTGGTGACGCCCGCCTCGTGCATCGCGTAGAGGATGCGTCGGTGAACGGGTTTGAGCCCGTCTCGAACGTCGGGGAGCGCGCGACCCGCGATCACCGACATCGCGTAGTCGATGTACGACTGCTCCATCTCGTCTTCGATGCGGGCGTTCGTCACCTGCGCGGCGCCGACGTCGCTCGGGTCGGCGTCTGGCACGTCGGAGCTCATATATCCACCCACTCCGCCTCGGTGGCGTGCTCTTTGATGAACTGCTTGCGCGGCTCGACCGCGTCACCCATCAACACATTGAACATGCGGTCGGCGGCGGCCGCGTCGTCGATGTTGATCCGCTTGAGCCGCCGGTTCTCGGGGTCCATCGTCGTATCCCACAGCTGATCGGGGTTCATCTCGCCGAGGCCCTTGAATCGCTGGACCTGGGCGGGGTTCCCGTCGCACTCTTCCGCGACGATCCGGTCGCGCTCCGCCTCGGTCATCGCGTCGTACGTCTCGCCGCGGTACCGGACGCGGTACAGCGGGGGCTGGGCCGCGTACACGTAGCCCGCTTCGAGCAGGGGCTTCATGTGGCGGTACAGGAGCGTGAGAAGCAGCGTCCGGATGTGGGCGCCGTCGACGTCGGCGTCCGTCATGATGATAATCTTGTTGTACCGGACATCGTCGATGTCGAACTCCTCACCGATTCCCGCGCCGATCGCGGTGATCAGCGCGCGGATCTCGTCGTTTTCGAGAATCCGGTCGAGCCGGTGTTTCTCGACGTTGAGGATCTTCCCTTTAAGCGGGAGGATCGCCTGGTTCTTCCGATTTCGGCCCTGCTTGGCCGAGCCGCCCGCGGAGTCGCCCTCGACGACGAACAGCTCCGCCTCTTCCGGGTCGCGGGTCTGACAGTCGGCGAGCTTGCCCGGCAGCGCCGTCGACTCCAGCGCGGACTTGCGCCGGGTCAGCTCTTCGGCCTTCTTCGCCGCCTTGCGCGCCCGCGCGGCCTCCGCGGCCTTGTGGACGACTTTCCGGGCGGTGTCGGGATTCTCCTCGAAGAAGGTCCCGAGCTTGTCGTGGGTGGCGGACTCGACGATGCCGCGGACCTCGCTGTTGCCGAGCTTCGTCTTCGTCTGCCCCTCGAACTGCGGGTCGGGATGTTTCACCGAGATGACCGCCGTGAGCCCCTCGCGCACATCTTCGCCTTTGAGGTTCGCCTCGAGGTCGTCGACGAGCCCGTGAGTGTTGGCGTAGTCGTTGACGGTCCGGGTCAGGGCGGTCTTGAAGCCGGTGAGGTGGGTGCCGCCCTCGCGGGTGTTGATGTTGTTCGCGAACGCGTGGACGGAGCCCTGCAGCTCCTCGGTCGCCTGCATCGCGACCTCGACGTGGATGTCGTCGTCCTCGTCTTCGAAGTAGATGACCTCGTCGTGGATCGGCGTCCGCGCCTCGTTGAGGTAGCCGACGAACTCCCGAATGCCGCCCTCGTAGCGGAACGTCTCCTCGTCGCCAGCGTCGTCGACGCCCTCCTCGTCGCGCTCGTCGATCAGGGTGACGGCGACGCCGGAGTTGAGGAACGCCAGCTCACGCAGGCGGCTGGCGAGCGTCGAGAACTCGAAGGCGGTGGTCTCGAAGATCTCCTCGTCGGGCCAAAATCGGATGTACGTGCCCGTCTCTTCGTCGTCGTTGAGGTCGCGAACGCGCTCGAAGCCGTCCTCGGCGGGCTCGCCGCGGGCGAACTCGTGACGGTAGACGCCGCCGTCGCGTTTCACCTCGACCTCCAGCCGCTCGGAGAGGGCGTTGACGACGCTGACGCCGACGCCGTGGAGTCCCCCAGAGACCTGGTAGGACTTGGAGTCGAACTTCCCGCCGGCGTGGAGAATGGTCATGATCACTTCGAGCGCCGGGCGGTCGTACTTCTCGTGGATGTCGACCGGGATCCCTCGACCGTCGTCGCTGACGCTGACGGAGTTGTCGTCGTGGATCGTGACCGTGATATCGTCGCAGTACCCCGCGAGCGCCTCATCGATGGAGTTGTCGACGACCTCGTAGACGAGATGGTGGAGCCCCCGACCGTCCGTGGACCCGATATACATCGCCGGACGTTTACGGACGGCCTGCAGGCCTTCGAGGACCTGGATCTGGCCGGCTCCGTATTCGCTCTGCTCTGACATAGAACTTGGTGGAGGTAATCCATGCCGGGTTATAAAGTCGGCGCACGCGCGCGGGCGTGAGAGTCGGATCCACCATAAACGGTGGTCTACTCCATTACAAACAGTGACCTACCGTCGGTCGAGGGCGACCCGCGCCCGCTCGATGATCGCGGCGCGGACCCGATCCGGAGCCGTACCCTTGCTGCCCTCGCCGAACCGAACGGGCGTCTCCCTCGCGATCGCCTCGACGACTCGGTCGGCGACCGCGTCGACGGTCGCGCCCGCGTTCCGCCGATCGAGGTCGTCGACGACGCGCTCGAACCGGTCGTCGGTGGCATACTCCGAAACGATCGCCTCGATATCGTCTGGAACGTCGACTTCCGGAACGGTCTCGCCCGCGTCCGTCGCCGTACCCGCTGCGAGAAGCTTCCCGCGTCCTTGGCGCTTGTTGCGCACGACGACCCCGGCGGCCGGACCGTCGCGCCACGCCGAGTCGGGGATCGCGTAGGCCTCCGGGTCGAAGTCGCGGGCGTTCACCTCGCGCTCGACCGCGTTGACCGAGTCGAGGCCGACCCCCTCAAAGATGGCCGCGGCTGCGTCCGGCGGACGGAACGATCCCGTCCCCGACGCCGCCTGTGACCCCGCCTGCGACGCGATCCACACGTCGGTCCCGAGGAACGGCGGAAGCCGGTCCCAGTCGTAATCGGTTCCCTGATAGTGGGTGGCGACGCCGAAGAAGATCACGCCCTCGGGGTCGTCGACCGCGTCTCGGAGGGCCTCGCGGTCGAACCGGTCGCGGACGTGCCTGACGGCGGGCCGGAGCGCGATGGGGACCGTCTCTGGGTCCGCGTACGTCGTTTCGGGGTCGCCAAAGCGGAGGAGGCCGGACTCGTCCATCCGGAATCGGAGCCCCGTCCCGTCGATCAGTTCGAGGAGCCAGAGGTGGCCCGTGAGGAGGTCGTCGGGGGCCTGCGAGTCGCGAACGTCGGGAAGGTGTGGGAACGAGCGCATGGGTGGGCGATGATGGGTCGTCGAAGCGTGCGTCCCGGAGCGGGTTGGCTCTTGGGAGTCGACAGCGTGGCCCAACGTGCACGCTGAGCCCGCCCGACTGTGCCTCTCGCTCCCACAGCTACAAGCCGCCCCCAGACGTACCGGCGTCCGATGCTACCGATCGCAGACTCCTTCGAACACGACTATCAGGGCTGTGAGATCCGGTACGGCCGCGGGCGCGTCGCCGAACTCGGCGATGCCCTCGACGAACGGGAACTCGGTGACGCCCTCGTCGTCTGCGGCTCGAACGTCGGCGCCAACGAGGACCTGATGGACCCGATACGCGAAGGGCTCGGTGACCGGCTCGCAGGGGTCTTCGACGGGACGACCCCGGACAAGCGCGTCGAGACGGCGTTCGATCTGCTCGATCGACGGGCCGAGGTCGGCGCAGACGCTCTCGTCGCGGTCGGCGGCGGGAGCAGCCTCGACATCGCGCGGCAGGCGACGCTCCTCGATGTCGACGGGCGGGACCTCGCTGACCTTCGCGCGGACGCTGAGGTCGGGGCGGACGCGCTCGGCGACCTCGCACCCAGGACCGACCCCGCGCTCCCCGTCGTCGTGATTCCGACGACGTTCGCGGGCGCAGACGTCTCGACAGGCGGCTCACTGGAGGTGCTCGACGCGGACGCCTCGCCCACCGGCCAGCCGATGACGGTCAGCGGCGGGGGCGCGATGCCCGCGATCGACCTCGCGGACCCGGCGCTGTTCGAGACGACCCCGCAGTCGGTGCTGGCGGGCTCGGCCATGAACGGATTCAACAAGGGGATCGAGACGCCGTACGCTGCCGACGCTTCGCCCGTGAGCGACGCGACCGCGGTCCACGGGACGCGGCTCCTGCGGGACGCGCTCCCGCACGTCGCCGGCGACCGGCCCGACGATCCGGCGGCGACCGACCGCGCCGTGGTCGGCGCGCTGCTCGTCCAACTCGGACGGAAGATCTCGGTGATTCACGCGTTCGGCCACGGCTTCGCGCGTCGGTACGACGTACAGCAGGGGACCGTCCACGCGGTGGTCGCGCCGCACGTCCTCGCGTACCTCTTCGACGAGGTGGACGCGAGCCGGCGGGCGCTCGCGAACGGGCTCGGCGTCGCGACCGCGGGCCGCGACGACGCCGCGATCGCCGAGGACGTGGTTAGCGAGGTCGCCGCGGTCCGCGACTCCCTCCCGGTCCCCTCGCGGCTCCGCGAGCTGGACCCGGTCGACGAAGACGATTTCCCCGCGATCGCCGAGTACATCGCCGACGACTGGTCGATGGAACAGGCCCCCGCCGACCTCGACGCGACGCCCGAAGCGATCGAGGGTGTGCTACGCGAGGCGTGGTGAAGATCGTTTATAACTGGTGCTGGATGCGACGTGGCTCACTTATAAACAATAGCGCGGTGGCGCGTGCCGGCGAGGCCGCCCCGCGGCCGAGCCCCACGCGCGAGGGAGTCGCTGGCGGCAGTAGCCGCCAGCGACAAGGCTGGGGAGGCACGAGGTGCGGCCGCAGTGCGGGGCTTTGGAGGCATTCGTATCGATCAGTCCTTTATAAGTAACCACGACAGCGTACAGCCGAGCGGCCGGGGATTTGGCGGTGTTCACCGCCGATCCGCAGACAACCGTTTAAAAGTGACCGCCTTAGTCGTCCACGGGAGCGTCCGGCCGGTACGCCTCGCTGATCGCCTTCCACTTCCCGGACCGGAACCGCCAGTAGTTGATCGCGGCGGGGATCGTCGTCTCGGCGACGAACGCCAAGTACACGCCCCACAGCCCGATCGCGGGGAGCGCGATCTCCGGGATCGTCACGCCGAGCCCCGGCACGTCGATGGCGGGCGTCGCCTCGTACGCCCCGACGTACGCCAGCGGAATCGACACGCAGAACATGCCGAGGAACTGGCTCGCGAAGGGGATCTTCGTGTCGCCGGCCGCGTCGAGCGGCCCCGCCGCTCCACCCGAGATCCCCTGGAAGACGACGGCGACGCAGGCCGCGTACACGAACGTGATCGCGATCGGCACCTCGGGGCTCTCCGGGCTCTCCGCGAACAGCGCCACGATGTCGCCTGCGAAGACGGCCGTCAGCGCCGCGAAGACCACGTACGTCGCCACGGAAAAGCGGATGATGTCGCGGGCGTACGCCTCCGCCTCTGCGGGGTCCTCGCCGCCGAGCTCCTGCCCGACCAGACTGGAGGAGGCGAGCCCGAAGCCCCAGCCGGGGGCGTTCATGATCCCCCAGATACGCCGGGCGATGACGAACGCGGCGACGGTGTTCTCGCCGAACACGTCGAGGATGGCGAGCATTGGGAACTCCGCGGCCGTCCACACGAGGTTGCGCGCGCCGACCGGAACCCCGATCTCGACGAGGTCGTGGAGCATGTCCGGGTTCACGTACGAGCCGAACGGGTCGATCGCGATCGGGAACTCGCCCATTCCGGGGAGTCGCCCCCGCAGGAGCCCGACCGCGAACGCGGCGACGGCGAGCACGTTCGAGAGGACGGTACCGAGCGCGGCGCCCTCGACGCCCCACCCCAGCCCGAAGATGAACGCGGCGCTGAGCACGATGTTCGCGATCGCGCCGCCGGCTCGAACCTGCATCGCGGTGTAGGCGTCGTCGCAGCCGACCAGCACCCGGCTGCCGACGAGGTTGAGCGCGGCGAATGGAACGCCGAGCCCGACGATCCGGAGGTAGTCGGCGCCGAACGCGATCGCGGCCTCGTTGCTGCTCAACACGTCGATGAAACGCGTCGGGAACGTCCAGAAGGTGACCGAGACGGGGATCGTGATCACGATAGCGAGGAGGACGCTCGCCCGGACGGCGTCGCCCAGTTCCGCGTACGCCTCCGCGCCGAACCGCTGGGAGACTAAGGCGATGGTGCCGCCGGCGACGCCGCCGCCGAGCGCGAACGCGAGCCCCCAGTAGGGGCCGGCGAAGCCGACGCCGGCGACCGCGCTGGTGCCGACGGCGACGCCGACCATCGCCACGTCGACCGCGTTCTTCGACATCCGGGCGATCCCCGTGACGATCCGCGGCCACGCGAGGTCCGTCGTCCGGACCACGCGGTGACGGTCGATCAGCCCCGCCCTCGCGAGGGCGAAGCCGATGTATAAGATTAGCGCACGGAACGGGTTCGGGAGGCGGGCCACTGCGGATACGCTCCTTTCTCTGTGGGTAGTAAAGGGATTTCGTCACGCGGCGGGCGTTTCCGGATCGGGAACCTGAAACGCGGCGACGACGGCGAGATCGACCTCAGGTACCAGACCACAGGCGCCCGATCTCAGGCGCCCGAGACGAGGTACACCGACGCCACGGCGAAAGCGATCCCCACCGCCTTCCGAGCGGTGAACGACTCGCCCAGAAAGACGAAGCCGATCACCGAGGAGAACACGAGGAACATCGCGAAGATGGGCGTCACGACGCTCACCGGACCGAGCGCGAGCGAGCGGTACAGCGCTAAGATTCCGATCCCGAGGAAGACGCCGGCCGCGAGCACGTGGACGATTTTCGGCGAAGTGAGATGGCCGACGAACCCCTGTCCGGTGTACGCGAGCACGCCCACGGCCATGCAGATGAGAAGCGAGTTAGAGATCACCACGGCGACGTCGCTCGGGACCGCATTCGGTCCCGTGGTCGCGACCCGCATCAGCGGCGAGACGAGCGCGTACGCGCCCATTGCGAGGAGCGCGTAGGGGAGATAGGTAGCGTCCATACCGGCCGGTCGGCCGGGGCGAACTAGTGCCTACCGAACCGCGGCCACCGATCTACGTTTCACAGCGCGAAGCTACTGACCTGTGCCCGCCGAGTCCGTCGATTCCGCGGACTCGGCGTGCTCCGAGCCGGCCCCATTGATGGGTACCGCGTCGCCCGTGGGAACGGAGACCGTGACGATCGTCCCGTGGGGCTCCCGCTCCGCGAAGGAGACGCTCCCGCCTACCTGGTCGATCCCCCACTTCACGATCCACAGGCCGATTCCGCTGCCGTGCTCCAGCGGCGTCTCCGTGCCGTGCGCCAGGACCTCGTACTCCGCCGGGTCGATCCCCGGCCCGTCGTCGGCGACAGAGAGTTCGACCCAGCCGTTCTCGACGGCCGCCTCGAGCCACACGGACGGCGCGGCCGCGTCGTTGTGCTCGACCGCGTTCGAACAGAGGTTCGACGCAACGACCCGGAGGGTCGCCGGCACGCTTACATCCGGTAGATCGCCGTCGACCGACACCCGTGCGTCGGGAGATTCTGCGCGGAGGTCCGCGACCGCCTCGTCGACCACCTCGGACAGCGGGACCGGCGGCTCCGGCTCCGAGACCGGGTCGAACAGCTCGCTGGCGGTCCGGGTGCGCTCGCTGAGATCGAGGATACGCGAGGCGCTCTTCTTGACGATCGACAGCGCCCGTTCGTCGCTCGGGTTCGTCATCAGCTGATCGGCGTACCCGTGGATCAGGTTCGTCTCGGTCCGAACGTCGTGCCGGAACACCCTGTTGAGCACGTTCAGCCGCTGCTGCTGGCCGAGGTACTCGCCCACGTCGTGGAAGACGATAAGGCGGCCGACCGCTCGCCCGTGGTCGTCGCTCACGCCTCGCACCGTGATCTCGTAGGGCTGCCGACCGTTCCGCCCCACGATCGAGAGCGGGCCGATGTCGCCGCGATCGCCGTTGAGCGAGTCGTAGCGGGGGATGACCGTACTCGCCGCCTCTCCAACCGCCGTCCGCCGGTCGACTTCGAACACGTCGGCAGCACTGCGGTTCAAGTCGAGTACGTGGCCCTCGGTACCGACGACGAACACGGGATCGTGAAGCTGCTCGAACACCAGCTGGCGCGCCCGCCGTCGCGGCGCGGGCGTGAGCGTGAGCAGGCGGAACCGCGAGAGCGCGAGGAGGTACGCGACCCCGGAGACGGCGAATGCGAGCGGCGTGGGATCGAGTCCGGGAACCGGGATGGCGCCAGTAACGTGGAGGAGGCTGCTGACCCACGGTGCCGCCGTGCCCACGAGCAGCGCCGCGCTCTGTCCTCGGAACGGGCGGGCGTCGTCACGGACGAGCTGGAGGATCGGGACCGATCCAATCAGCCCCAGAAGGTAGGTGTAGCCGGCGATGACGTAGTACCACGGCCCGGGGTCGACGCGGAGAAACGACCCGACTGCGGTGTCGGCGACCTCACGGTTGGCGACGATGAGTCCGGCCGGGTCACCCGTCGCGACCACGAGAACGGTTATCGCCGGCGCGACGCAGGCCGCCGCCACGACTCCGGGTCTCACGTACCGGTCCCGGCCCGTGTACTCCAGTGCGAACAACAGCCACCCTACCGGAACCAGCACCACCCCGACCCACTGAATGTCGTACCAGAGCGCCTTCGCGGCCAGCGTCGACGCCTCCAACTCGAAGACGAGAAACGTCGTCCACCAGACCTGCCCGAGGAGCAGCAGCGCGAGCCACGTCGCACCCGCGTCCGGGCGCTCCCGCCACGCGAGGATCGCCGCGGAGGTGCCGGTCACGACCGCGGTGAGTAGCGCGACGGAGAGTGGACTCAGGCCGATCACAGTTTATTCCAAAAGAAGGAGGTATAAATCATTTTGTTATCCTGATCCGACATCCCCGTTCGGCCGGGGGCCGAAGACGAGAGGGATCAGCCGACCAGAGTCACCCCCGCTATCGCGACGCCGACGACGAGGTAGCTGCAGTCCGGGGCGATGCCGAGAACCGACGCGTCGTCGATCCGACCCGCGAGCGCGGTGATGCAGACCGACGCGGCGATGCCGACGCCGAGCGCCCCGACGAGCGGCCACGCAAGCAGGCCGGCGACGGCCGCGGCCGTCACGATGCCTGCCGCGAGCAGGTCCACCCCGTACAGCACCCACCGGGTCCGGGCGACGCCGAACACGACGGGAAGCGTCGCGACGCCGACCGCCGCGTCCGCCTCGACGTCCCGGACGTTCGGAAGCTCGGCGTCGACGAACGATCGCAAGAGGAAGTACGCGAAGACGACGGGAACGGTCGGCCCCGCCGACGACCCGGCGAACGCGATTGGGAGGAACGTGAGGGCGGTCGCCCACCCCGCCGCGACGACGACCGAATTGACGACGAGCACGTCCTTCAGGCGCGGGACGTAGCTGCGCCCGCCGTCGGTGACCGTCGCGCCGACTCGGCCGGCGATCCGGTCGTCGGGGGTGATGCTCGCGAGGGCTGCACCGACGGCGCGGCCGAGGTCCGGTAGCCAGTCAGAGGCGTACACGACCCAGAACGCACCGGGGAGCAGGGTGAGCGCGAGCGCGAGCGGTCCGCCCGTCACCGCGACTGCGACAGCTAATCCGTAGGCAAGCGCGGCAGCGATCATCAGTTGGTCCCCGTAGCGACGGGCAACCAGCGCCCGATTCGGCGTCGACGCGGCGTCCGTGTCCGCGTCGGCGACGTGGTCGACGCTGTACACCGCGAAGGTGACGAGCGCGACGACCGCCGGAGCGACTGTCGGGGAGACGCCGAGGAGGACGGTCGCGATGAGCGTCTCGACGGCCGCGACGAGCGCCGTGAACGGCGACCCCCACGCGAAGGCGGTAGCAAGCCGCCGACCGTCGGCGCTCGGCCTGGTCGATGAATCGTTCGATGCGGCTGGGGAGTTGTTCGACGTGACCGAAGAGTCACTCGGTGATCTCGTGGACGCGGGCGGTTCCGAACGGTGCGGCGAGTCGGTACCGCCGGAGAGTTCCGACGGCGGATCTATCGTGTCTTGCATGGTTCGAGGCTGACGCCCCCGCCGACCGGCGACGCCCGCCATCTGTCACTCGTACTGCCGAATATATCTATTCGACCATGAGAAGCTAAATAAAACACCGCTTCAGTTCGTTTTATTTTGCGGCAGGAGCGGACAATCGGATCGTCTGCGACCCCTTCAGTACGCTTTTGGGGCGAGCGACCGATGGATCGCGTATGGATGGAACCTTCGATCACGTGATGATTCGCGTCGAGGACTTAGAGGAAAGCCTCGACTGGTATCAGACCCACCTGAACTACGAGGAGAAGGGCCGCTGGGAGGCCGACACGTTCACCAACGTCTACCTCGGTCCCGAGGAGATGCACGAGGACGGGGCGACCCTGGAGCTCACCTACAACCACGGCGACAACACCTACGAGATCGGTGACGCGTGGGGCCACATCGCCGTGCGAGTCCCCGAGGACGCCCTGCAGGAGTCGTACGATCAGTTGATGGAGGAGGGCGTCGACGACTATCGCGACCCCGAGTCGTGCGGGAACCGCTACGCGTTCGTGAAGGACCCCGACGGCCACGAGATCGAGATCGTCAAGCGCGACTACGGCGCGACGTGGAGTATCGACCACACGATGATCCGCGTCGAGGACGCTGACGAGGCGCTCGGCTACTGGACCCGCAAGTTCGAGTACGCCGAGGCGCGCGGCCGGTGGGAGGCCGACTCCTTCGCGAACTACTTCATGGCCCCCGAGGACGCCCCGAAGGAGGCGATGAAGCTAGAGATCACCTACAACTACGACGGCCGCGAGTACACGATGGGCGACGGCTGGGGCCACCTCTGCGTCCGCGTCGACGACCTCGACGAGGCGTGGGATCAGCTGATGGTCCGCGAAGCCCTCGACTACCGCGATCCGGAGTCCTGTGACCACAACTACGCGTTCACGAAGGACCAGGACGGCCACGAGATCGAACTGCTCGTCCGCGAGTAGACCGCGTCAGTTCGCCGTTTCCGGTCATCGATCACAGCTCCGCGACCACCTCTTTGCGCCCGGTGAGCGTCTCCGGGACGAGTCGGTAGAACGAAAAGCTGACATCTGCTGGTCGATCGCCGAAGATATCCACGAACGGGATCGTGACGCCTTCGAATCCCGCGAGCGCTTCCGTGGCGGTCTCGTCACCTGTTGTCGGTTCGAGAGTCCCCTGAGCGACGACACTGACGTAGCCGCCGATCTCCTCGTCCCTATCGTACGTGACGAACGTCACGGATCTGCCGTCTAGTTCGCCTTTCCGCTTGGGCGGGAGATCGGCTATCCGGAAGTAGAACGCGGTCTGTACAGCGTTGTATCCGAACGAAACCGGGACGCTGTGTGGCGGCTCGTCGGACGGTGTCGACAGGGAAAGCACTCCGGTGCTGACACGATCTAAGAATGCGTCCCTCTCCGAATCGCTTAGCTGGATCTTTTCTCGAGCAGTCTCGACCATACGCCCCTGTAGAGGGTCGAATACCAAAAGACAGAGGGTGGCCTATATATGTGGTCTCGGTGTTCGGCCGAACTCGCGCTCCGTTCAGTCGTCGACAGCGCTGAGATCGAGCGTATTCCGACACGGAGTCGTGTCAAATACGCGCCTTGTCTCTCGCACGCCTCCCAGCACTCTCGATCGTCAGTAGGCAGTTTCGGCTCCGTTGACGCCCTCGTCTTCAGATATCGCACAGCATGACGCATCGGATCGCTGAAGCCTGCCGCTTGATCGATAGCGGGAGTGGGTATCGCGAATTGGTGACACGGTTGTTTATAAGCGATCGAGTGATGTTGCTGGCGGTTGTTTATATGTGATCGACGCTTCTGCGGTGAAGACCTCCAAAGCCCCAGCCGCGAGGGCGGCGCACGCTCGCTGCGCGCCTCACTCAGTTGCTATCGCTCCCTCGTTGCGGTGCTTACATCGCCTGCGCCGCCCTCGCGGCTGCCCCTTTAAGTCCCGCCCGACCGCAACCGCACAGCCTCACGCCTCCCCAGCCTCGTCGCTCGCTGCGTCGCCGGCGTTGCGCGCCGGCTGCATGAGGGACCTTCGGTCCCTCTCTGCTCGCGACTCCCTCGCGCGGCGCTCCTCGCGCCCAAAGGGCGCTCGGAGGCGCGCGCCACCGCCTCGTTCATTTATAAGTGATCGTCGCCGTCACTCCCGCCCTTTTAAATACCGTATCGTCGCCATCGATCTGCAACACTCACTCCCGTACTCTCTCACCACTGTGCCTGTACTGACCGGAACCGAGGCAGAATGTGTCTCCTGGATAGAGTCTCAACGAGCCGAAGTTCCGGTTTTCCGACCCGATCGCCTCGGAACTCACCGGACTGTCACTCAGCCGGCTCCACGCCCGTCACCTCGAACCGGGCGCCCCCGTCGCGACCCTCCGTGACCCGGACCGACCAGCCGTGGGCCGTCGCCACCTGTTCGACGATCCGGAGGCCGAAGCCGGTCCCCTCTCGCGAGGTCGAGTAACCGGCGTCGAACACCTCGTCGCGGTTCGCTTCCGGGATCCCGGGCCCGTCGTCCTCGACGAAGAACCCGACCTCGTCGCTCGTCTCGGTCACGGACCCGTTTTCGCTGCCGTTTCTGTTCCCGCCGAGAGCGCCGACAGTGATCAACACGTCGTCGCCGCCGTGTTCGACCGCGTTCCGCACCAGATTCTCGACGAGCTGTCTGAAGCGGCTCTCGTCGGCCCGGAGCCACAGGTCCTCCTCGACGGCCAGCGTCGCATTCGCGGTCTCGACCGTCTCCCAGCAGGACTCGACGACGACCGAGAGCCGGACCGACTCCGTCTCGCTCACCCGCTCGCCCTCGCGAGCGAGCGTGAGCAGGTCGGCGATCAGCGTGTCCATCCGCTCGTGGGCGCGCGCGGCGGCGTCGAGGTTCTCACTGTCACACTCGTCGCGAGCCAGCTGTACCCGTCCCTGCGCCACGTTCAGCGGGTTCCGGAGGTCGTGAGAGACGACGCTGGCGAACTCCGCGAGCCGATCGTTCTGTCGCTCCAGTTCCGCGCTCCGATCGTGGAGACGGCTGGTCCGCGCAGCCGCGTTGAGCGCCGTCTCGGCTGCCGTCGCGAGGATCTGTGCGAGATGCTCGTCGGTCCCGTCGAACACGCCGGGCTCGGTCTCGCCGACAGAGATGGTTCCGTGCTCGCCGACGGGGAGGATCATCAGGCTCCGGAGCCCCGTTCCAGTGTCGAGCGCGCCCGCCGTCTCGATGTCGTCGTACATCCGGGGTTCGCCCGCCTCGAACGCCTCCCAGTTGAGACTCCCGCCGTCAGGGGTGAACACCTTCCGCACGGGCAATACCTCTTTGACCCCCTCCGAGACCGCGACGGGGACGAGCCCGCCGGCGTCCTCGTCAGACAGCCGAACGGTGACCACGGAGAACCCGAGCACCTCGACGACGCGCTCGGCGATCTCCTTCGGGGAGTCAGCCTGGATGAGACTTCGGGTCGCGTCGTGGAGCCGCTCTAAGCTGGTCTCGCGAGCAACCCGGTCTAACGCGGCTTCGAGATGGTTCGCGAGGATCTCCGCGATGAGCACGTCAGTCTCGGTGAACGCGTGCGGCTCCGACGAGGAGATGACGAACAGCCCGTGGTCGCCGATCGGATGGAGCACGATGCTCTGGGCGGGCGTCTCCTCGTCGAGACGATCGTACGCCGACAGGTCGCCGACGGAGAGCGGCTCGTCGCCGCTGTACGCGTCCCACGCGAGGGCCGCGCGCGACCCGGGCGGGGAGTCCCGATCGTAGGAGGGCTGTTCGTCGAAGAACGACGGCACCGACTCGGCGAGCGCGGCGGGTTCGAGCGCATCGCCCGCCTCGTTCACCAGGTGGATCCCGCTCAGCCCCGCACCGACGATTTCGTCCGCGGCGTCGACGGCCAGCTGCGTCGTCTCCGCGACTGTTCGCGTGTAATTGAGGTCCCGCGTCCACTCGCGGAGCCGCGACAGCTTCTCCTCGCGCTGCTTCCGCTCGGAGATGTCGCGTGTGTTGATCACGAATCCGCTGACTCCGTGGTCGTCGAGGCGGTTACTCCCGACCGACTCCACCCACAGGTACCCTCCGTCCGCATCCGCGAGCCGGTATTCCACCGTCGGGTTCGGCTCGTCGCCCGTGACCGACTGCGCGAACACCTCGACGACTCGCTCGCGGTCTTCCGGGTGGACGTACTCGAAGGCGTACTCACCGACCAGGTCCGCCGGGTCGTGGCCGAGGATCCGCTCCACCGAGGGGCTCGCGTACTGGAACGTCCCGTTCGCGTCGAGCGCGGTGACGATGTCGCTGGAGCGCTCGACGAACGCGCGGTGTCGCTCGCGTTCTGTCACGTCCCGGATGATGCCGACGAACCGTCGCTCGCCGTCCTCCTCGAACTCCCCGAAAGATATCGACAGGGGGATCTCACGGCCGTCCCAGTGCTTCCCGGGAAATTCGGCCGCCGACCAGTCTATCGAGCGCTTCTCGGTCGCGCAGTACCGCTCGACAGCCTCACGGTGCGCCTCGCGCTTCCGCTCCGGCATCAGCGTTGCCAGCGGCTCGCCTTCGACCTCCGCGGGCGCGTAGCCGAACAGCCGCTCGACGGCCGGGTTCGCGAACCGAATTCGGCTGTCGCCGTCGATGGTGAGGATGGCGTCCATCGAGTGATCGGTGATCGCCCGCAGGTGGGCCTGTGTCCGGTCGGCCTCGCGCTCGATCCGGCGCTTCTCGGCTGCGTCGACGATGCGGTTCGCCAGAATCTCGTACTGCTCGGTTCCGCCGCCCTTCTGGAGGTAGTCCGTCACGCCCGCGGAGATGGCCTCGCTGGCGACCGACTCCGACCCCTTCCCGGTGTAGAGGATGAAGGGGAGATCCGGGTCGCGCTCCCGGACCGCCTCCAGGAACTCGATCCCGTTCGGTCCCGGCATGTCGTGGTCGGAGACGATACAGTCGACATTGGCGTCGAGGTCGAGATCGTCGAGGCGTTCGAGCCCTTCGGTGGCGTTTGAGACCGTCTCGACCGTGATTCGAGGATCCTCGCGTTCGAGGAACAACGCGGTGATATCCGCGAGATCCGGGTCGTCGTCGACGTGGAGCACGCGGATTCGGTCACCCATGGACTCGGGGTACTCGTGATGCCGGGATAACCGTTTGGACCGCTCGGGAGAGAACGTGACAGCAACAAAAAACGACGTGGCGCCGCGCGGTCGCGGCGGCGACCTACTTCTCCCCTCGCGGTCGAAAGACGGCCTACTCCCCGTCCGCCGGACGGAAGACGACGAGCGGCTCCCCGTCGGTCACGCGCTCCTCGACGCCGGGCGCGACCCGGTCACCGATCTCGACGGCGTCGGTCGCGGGATCAATCCCCCGCAGAACCCCCGTGAGCCGGACCGGTCCGAAGTCGGCGATGGCGTTCACGTACGGGGTGTCGTCGGCGAACTGCGGGCCGGCGACGTGGACGACGCTGTACGTCTCGACGGTTCCGGTCTCGGCGAGGGCTTCCTCGGAGAGCGTCGCGGACCCGCATTCCGGGCACACCCGTCGCGGGGGGAGCGACCCGTGTCCGTCCGGACACACGAGGGCGTAGCCCTCGCCCTCCGCGAGGGCGTCGAGCCACTCGTCGTAGGCCCCGTTGCTCGCGGGAGCGCTCATTCCGCCACCTCCAGCACGTGGACGACCGCGCTGGCCACTGTCCCGCCGGCGTTGTGCGCGACGCCCACCTCGGCGTCGGCGACGTGGTCGCTGTTCGGGTGGTCACCTCGCAAGAGCCGAGTCAGCTCCGCGATCTGCGAACCGCCGGTCGCGCCGACCGGGTGGCCCTTCGCCTTCAGTCCGCCCGAGAGGTTCACGGGGAGGTCGCCGTCGGCGGTCGTGACCCCATTGCGGGCGGCCGAAATCCCCTCGCCGGGTTCGAAGAAGCCGAGCGACTCCAGCGCGAGCACCTCCGCGATGGTGAAGCAGTCGTGGACCTCCGCCACGTCGACGTCGTCGGGGCCGATCCCGGCGTCGGCGTAGGCCGCGTCGGCCGCGTCGTCGGCGGCGGGGGTGCGCGCGAGTTCCTCGCGGTCCGCGAGCGCCATCCGGTCGGTCCCCTGTCCGGTCCCCGTCACCGCGACCGGGGCGTCCACGTCGTGCTCAGCCGCGTACTCCTCGGAGACGATCACGAGCGCGCTCGCGCCGTCGGTGATCGGGCAGGCGTCGTAGAGGTGGAGCGGCTCCGCGACAGGTGGGGCGTCCAACGCCTTCTCGACGGGCACTTCCTGGCGGTACTGAGCGTACTCGTTGGGGACCGCGTTCGCGTGGTTCTTCGAGGCGATGTGGGCCAGATCCCGGCGGCTCCCGCCGTACGCGTCGAAGTAGGCGGTCGCCATCAGCGCGTACGCGCCGGGGAACGTCACTCCCGCTCGCACCTCGAACAGGTCGTCGGCGGCGATAGCGAGCCCCTCGGTCACCTCGTCGGTTGGGAGGTTTGTCATGCGCTCCATCCCGCCGGCCAACACCACGTCGGCGTCGCCCGCGGCGACGGTCCGGACGGCCTCGCGCACCGCGACGCCGGCCGAGGCACACGCCTCCTCGTAGCGGGTCGAGGGGCAGTTCACGCCGGCCGCCTCGGCCATCAGCGGCGCCTGATGGCCCTGGTGCTCGGCGAGTGAGCCCATGAAGTTCCCGTAGTTCAGTTCCTCTACGTCCTCGCGGGGAACCCCGGAATCTTCGAACGCTCGTAGCGCGGCTGTCGCGAAGAGATCTCGGCCTGTCCGGTCCGGATGGCTCCCAAAGTGCGTAAGTCCGACCCCGGCGACGCGTACGTCAATCATACACGAACAATAGTCGGGATCCGGTTTATCGGTGCCGGAAGCGGCGGAGAACTGTCAGTACCGAAGGATCCGAGATTACCCGATGTAGCGCAGGTCGTCGTCCGGCACCGCCGGCCCGTCCTGCATCTCTTGGATCTTACCGACGACCTCCTCCATCTCCTCGGCGCGGTCCTCCAGGCTCTCGTAGTCGATGGAGAAGTCGAGGTGGTCCGCGAGCACTTCGAGCACCGCCCGAGCGCTCTTCGGATCGACGAGGTAGCCGCTCGTCTCACCCATCAGGCAGGCGGCGTCGAACCCGCGTCGACCGCCGAGCCCGAGCACGAGCCCGGAGACACCGACGATACCGCCGGCGGGCTCGTCTGGCCGGAACTCGACGCCGACGTCCTCCAGTCCCTCGATGAGGTCGCCGTCGGAGACCGCACCGAGCACGGTGTACTCCTCGACGAGCTCGCCGGTCGGCACGCCGCCGAGTGCGAACGCCCGGGTCGCGCCGAACTCCTCGGCGATGTCGAGGAACGTTGTGGTGAGTTTGTAGTGACCCGCGTTCGAGCCGGCCTGGTGATCGCCGGTCAACACGAGCAGGTCGGCGCCGTCGGTCTCGACCGCGTGGAACTCCGCGCAGGTCAGCTCGGCGACGCCGTCGCCGTCGATGCTCACCTGCGGCGGGAACTCGGTGGAGTACACGCGGCGGACTAACTCACCGTCGAACTCCTCTAATAAGTGTTCGGCCGCGAGCTTCCCCACATGGCCGACGCCCGGCAGTCCCTCGATGAGCACCGGGTCGTCGAGCTCCGGCGTGGCGACCTCGTCGATCTCGATGTCGTCCATACCGGGTCCGTCCGGGCGGCGCTCACAAGAGGGTGGCTATTCCGGCGTCACGGGCGGGGATCTGCGCCGCCGAGGGTGACGCTACTCCGACGCCCGTCGCCGCACCCGGCGTCGGTACTCTCCGTAGGGGTCCTCGGGGCTGAACGGCGCCGGGGCGCTGTTCTCGGTCGGGCCGTCACACTCCGGGCAGCGGTCGCCGAGTGCGTACACCGGCCGGTCGTGGGTGGTCTCCCAGTTCGCGCAGACGCGGATGTCGGATTTCACGGGTTTCGAAGGTGGAGGGTGTAGAAAGCGGACCGCGAACGACTACTCGTCGTCCTCGTGGCGGTCGCGGTGGAACCCACCGGAGCCGCCGGCGGCCTCGATGGCCTCGCGGGCGCGCGCCGCGGCGGCTTCGAGCTGGTCTTCCGCCGTCTTGTAGTTGGGCGCGCGGACCTTGATGCGGTACTCGGGCGAGCCGACGTAGCCGACCTCGAGGTCGACGCCGTCGGGGACCTCGCCGTTGCCCTCGGCCGCTTCGAGGGCTGCTTTCACATCGTCGACGCCGTTGGGGGCCGTGGACTCCAGATCGACGTAGCCGGTCACGTCGACGTACGGGACCGAGACATTGTCGCGAGCGGCCGTGACGATCGCGTCGAGGGCGTCGTCGTCAATGTCGATCTCTTCGAGCGCCTCCTCGCCGCTGATCGCGGCCGCCTCGAAGGCGTCGTATAGGGAGTCGAACTCGACAAGCAGCGCGTTGGCGACCGCGGTGTAGCGGTCGTCGTCGACATCCTCGCCGAGCGCGATCAGCATCCAGTTGTCGGCCTTTTGCGAGTTCTTCCAGTCCTGGATCTTGTCCTTACGCTGGTGTTCGTTGACGTCTTTGATCGAGAGATCGATCTGGTTCGCCGACTCGTCGACGTCGAGCACCTTCGCGACGACCGTCTGTCCCTCGCGGACGTGGTCGCGGACGTTCTTGATCCAGCCGGAGGCGACCTCGCTGATGTGACAGAGGCCGCGCTTGTCCTCGTACTCGTCGAGGTCGACGAAGACGCCGAAGTCGGCGATCTCGTCGACGTCGCCGACCACTAACTCGCCGGGTTCGGGCCAGCCGCTGTACTTCATACGGGGGTGGTGAGGCGGTTACCGCGCCTCAACGGTTTCGACGATTTCGCCGTGGAACTCGGCCTCCCCGCCGGTCGGGGTCGCGAGCGTCGTGCCGCAGACCGCACACGACACCACGGAGGAGGCTTTGCCGAAGACGACCTGTTCGTTCTCGCAGTCGCCGCAGGCGACGCGGTGGAAGCTTCCTGCCATGCTTACTCCTGGAACGTGAGCCGGCCGGCGCGCCAGCCCTTGCGCATGTGGGCCTTGCCGCAGTCGCCGCAGCGGTACTTCAGGTGGGTCTTCTTGGTCGGCTTGTCGCCACCAGGCACCTTCGAGTACCCGCCGGCGTTGCCGATCGTCGCGAGCGCGCGGCGTCGCTGGCGCGCGTCGCGTTTCATTCCGGTCGCCCGACCCGATCGAACCTTCTCCACTTCGTGCTCCTGGTGGGAGTCACAGTTGGGACAGTACGTGTTGAAACGACGTGGCATTTCCATGGATATCGACCTTGAGTCGCGATTCGTCGCCGACGCTTAAAACGGGTTTGGTCTGTCTCGCGCGCGGCGGCACGCCACCTCTGTCACCCCTCCCACTCCGCGACCGCTCGCACCGGCGACCCGTCTGCCCCCCGGAGGCGGAGCGGGAAGGCGTACAGCCGGAATCCCGCGGGGAGCCCGTCGAGCCCGCACAGGTTCTCCACGATCGGCAGCGAATCGCTTAAAAGGGCGTCGTGAGCGGGGGTGCCCTCGGGCTCGGTCTCGCGGGAGGGACCGGTCGTCTTCGCTGACCCGGGCGGCGTCGGATCCGGGCCGAACGTGTCGAGCCCGACACCAACACCGAGCTTCTGGCACCGCCGCGCGGCCCCCGCGGTCAGGTACGGGTGGTCGCGGTACCGATCGGTCCCCCAGTGGGCCGCCCAGCCGGTTCGGAAGACGAGGAGGTCGACCGCGGGGTCGAGGACGTTCGGTTCGGGAAGCTCTTCGGCCGTGATTGCCTCTCGCGGCTCCAGCGGCCGAAGATCGACGAGGCGCGCGTCGAACGCGAACTCGCCCACCGCTCGCTCGTCGATCGACTCCCCCTCGGGGAGCGTGTGCCGCGGCGCGTCCACGTGGGTCCCGGCGTGAGTCCCGGTCCGGAGTTCGCTCGTCGCGTAACCGTCCTCCTCGTGGGTCGCGTCGGGCGCGAGCGTCACGTCGGGGTCGCCGGGGTACGTCGGCATCCCCGTCTCGATCGGCCGCGAGAGATCGCGGAACACGGTCGGCGGTCGGCTCGCCGTGCGGTTAAATCGGTCGCCGTCTCCGGATGTAGGCCTCCTTCAGTGTTCGACGAACTCCACGAGCACACCGCCCGTCGAGCGCGGGTGGAGGAACGCGACCTCGTGGCCCCACGCCCCGGGACGCGGCTCCTCGTCGACGAGGTCGATCCCGAGATCGCGGGCGCGGTCGAGCGCGGCCGCGATGTCGTCGGTCGCGAGCGCGACGTGGTGGATTCCCGGTCCCTCGCGGTCGAGATAGCCGGCGATCGCGCCGCCCGCGGTCGGTTCGAGCAGTTCGAAATAGCCGCCGTCGTCGAGTTCGAGGAAGACGACCGACATCCCGTCGAACGTCTCCTCGTGGGCGACCGGCGCGTCGAGCAGGCCGTCGAACAGGTCGGCGAGGTCGGCGGCGTCGCGCGTCGCGACGCCGACGTGGTCAAATCGCATACGCTCCGGATCGAGCGCCGCCAACTTATAAGGACCGAGCGGGGGATCGGCTCCGTCCAGATTCCCGCCGCGATCCAAAGATTTGGATGCCAGCCGCGACAATTAGGCAAACGATTCCACCCGTGAGCGACTCAGAAACCGACGGGGCGACAGAGCAGATGACGTCGCGGAGCGTCCTCGACTCGTTACTCGAGAGCGGGCTCCACGAGATGAACCGAGAGCGTTCCGGGCTGCTACTCTCGGGGGTGTCGGCGGGGCTCGACATCGGGTTCGGCCCACTGATGATGGCGGTGGTGTTGACGCTCTCGCCCGGGGGTTTCGGCGATCTCACGACCGAGCTGCTGTTGGCGAGCGTCTACTCCATCGGCTTCATGTTCGTCATCCTCGGCCGCTCGGAGCTGTTCACCGAACACACGACGCTGGCCGTGATCCCGGTCCTCGACCGGCAGGCGTCGTTCAAACAGTTGGGTCGGCTCTGGGGACTGGTGTACGTCGGGAACCTCGTCGGCGGGCTGCTCTTCACCCTGCTCGTGATCCTGTTGATGCCGGAGCTCGGCGTCGTCGACCCCCAGTCCTTCGAGACGATCGCCCTGAAGCTCGTCGACCACGACCTCCCGTGGCTGTTCGTCGGCGGCGTCTTCGCCGGGTGGCTGATGGGGCTGCTGGCGTGGCTTGTGACGGCGGCCCAGGATACGACCGCCCGGATCCTCCTCGTGTTGATCGTCACCGGGACGATCGGGCTCCTGCACCTCCCGCACTCGATCGCGGGCAACGTCGAGGTGCTGTTCGGGCTGCTCGTCTCGCCCGCGATCACGCTGACGGACTACGCCGGCTTCCTCGTGCTGGCGACGCTCGGCAACGCCTTTGGTGGCGCGGTGTTCGTCGCGCTGCTGAAGTACGGCCACGTCGTCCGCGGCGCGGAGTGAGCACGACGACGCGGCCGGGAACACGAGCGGTCGGTACGGCGACGGCCGACTGTCGTCGATAGTTAAGTCCCCGCCCGACGAATCGGGCCGGTATGGAGCTCTCCAACACCGAGTCGATCGCCGGGAAGGAAGTGGTCGAGACGCTTGGCCTCGTCCGCGGGAACACGGTCCGCGCTCGCAACGTCGGCCGCGACATCACCCAAGGTCTCCGAAACCTCGCTGGCGGCGAGCTGAAAGGGTATACCGAGCTGATGACCGACGCCCGCGATCAGGCGCAGGACCGCATGATCGAGGAGGCGGAGGCGCTCGGCGCCGACGGCGTGATCAACGTCCGGTTCACGACCTCCTCGATCGCCGACAGCGGCGCGGAGATCCTCGCGTACGGGACCGCGGTGCGGCTGCGGTAGGCCCGCCGCCTCACCGCCCCGGCTTGTACTCCCCGTACTCCTCGCGGAGCACGTCCGAGACCTCTTGGACCGTCCCGTACGACTTCACGGCGTCGATGATGTGGGGAATCACGTTTTCGGACCCCTGCGCGGCCTCGCGCAGCGACGCGAGGGCGTCGTCGACCGCGTCGCTGTCGCGGTCGGCTTTCACCGCTTCGAGGCGCTCGCGCTGATTCTGCTCCTGTTCGGGGTCGACCTCTTCGAGGTCCATCTCCGGCTCCTCGTCCACTTCGAATTTGTTGACGCCGACGATGACGCGTTCGCCGTCCTCGATCTCACGCTGGCGCTCGAAGGCGACATCTTGGATCTGCCGCTGGACCCACTGGCTCTTGACGGCCTCCAGCATGCCACCGCGGCGATCGACCTCCTCCAGTATCTCGAAGGCGTCCTCCTCGATCCCGTCGGTGAGGTTCTCGACGTAGTACGAGCCAGCGAGCGGGTCGATCGTGTCGGCGGCGCCCGACTCGTGGGCGAGGATCTGCTGGGTGCGGAGCGCGGTGCGGACCGACTGCTCGGTCGGGAGCGCGAGCGCCTCGTCTTTCCCGTTGGTGTGGAGGCTCTGGGTCCCGCCGAGTACCGCCGCGAGTGCTTGATACGACACCCGGACGACGTTGTTCTCGATCTGCTGGGCAGTGAGCGTCGAGCCGCCGGTCTGGGTGTGGAACTTGAGCTGTTTCGATTTCGGGTTCTGCGCGTCGAACCGCTCCTCCATGATTGTGGCCCACATCCGGCGGGCGGCGCGGAACTTCGCGGCCTCCTCGAAGATGTTGTTGTGGGCGTTAAAGAAGAAGGAGAGCTGAGGGGCGAACTCGTCGACGTCGAGCCCGGCGTCGATCGCGGCCTGCACGTACTCGATCCCGTCGCCGAGGGTGAACGCGACCTCTTGGGCCGCCGTCGACCCCGCCTCGCGGATGTGGTACCCCGAGATGGAGATGGTGTTGAAGCTGGGGATCTCGCCGGCGCAAAACTCGAAGATGTCCGTGATGAGCCGCATCGAGGGCTCGGGCGGGTAGATGTAGAGGTTTCGCGCGATGTACTCTTTCATGATGTCGTTTTGGATCGTCCCCCGGAGCTGCTCTCTTGGGACGCCCTGCTTGTCGCCCATCGCAATGTACATCGCGAGGAGGACGGCGGCGGGGGCGTTGATCGTCATCGACGTGGACACCTCGTCGAGCGGGATCCCGTCGAAGACGGTCTCGAAGTCGTCTAAGGTGTCGATAGCGACGCCCGAACGCCCCACCTCGCCCTCGGCCATCGCCGCGTCGGAGTCGTACCCCATCTGGGTCGGGAGGTCGAACGCCATCGAGAGCCCGGAGGAGCCCTGATCGATGAGGTAGTTGAAGCGCTCGTTCGTCTCCGCGGCGGTACCCATCCCCGCGTACTGGCGCATCGTCCAGAGGCGTCCGCGGTGCATGGTCGAGTAGACGCCGCGCGTGTACGGCTCCTCACCCGGGTTCCCCAGATCCTCACGGTAGTCGTGGTCCGGGATATCAGCCGGGGTGTACAACGGGTCGACCTCCTGCCCCCCCGTGTCGGTGGTGAACGACTCCTTGCGCTCTCCGAACCGGTCGACCGTCTCGCCGTAGGTGCCCGACTCCCACGACTCCTTGGCGTCCCGGATCGCGTCCAGTTCCTCAGGATCGTACATTAGTAAACGGGTCGCGCGAGCGGGACTTAACACTTTTCGGCGGCGGCGTTCGTGAGCCCGCTCCGAACCCACTTTCGAACGCGTCGCCCCGCCAGACGGTCGGTTTCAAGTGTTATCCGGTCGAACCCGCGACATGGACATCCTCTCCGACTCGGCCGAGCGCTTCCTCGCCGCGACGGCGCCAGAGCACACCGCGACGCAGGTGGAGATGGCGGCGCTCGCGGACGACTGGGGCTTCCCCATCAGTGGGCCGGAGGCGGGCGCAGTCCTCCGGCTGCTCGCCCGTTTGACCGACGCCGAGCGCGTTTTCGAGTTCGGTTCCGGCTTCGGCTACTCAGCGACGTGGTTCCTGCGGGGCGGCGCCGACGCCGTGATCTGCGCCGAGTTCGACGAGGAGGAGGCGAAACGCGGGGTTCAGTTCGCCGCCGACGGGGGGTACGCCGACAGCGTCACCTTCGAGGTCGGCGACGCGATGGAGACGATCGAGCGCTACGACGGCCCTTTCGATGTCGTGCTCATCGATCACTTAAAAGGCCGATACGCCGACGCCTACCGCGCCGTCCTCCCGAAGGTTCGGACCGGCGGGGTGATCGTCGCCGACAACATCACCAGAGGCCCGATCGACTTCGGCGACCTCGTCGCGCATTTCGAAGACGGCGCGCCGCTTCCAGATCCCGAAGTCGACGGAGAGACCCGAGGAATCGGTGAGTACGTTGGGACGGTTCGCTCCGACGAGGCCGTCGAGACCGCGATCCTCCCGGTCGGCTCCGGAATCGCGGTGTCGACGAAGGTGGAGTGAGTCGACCACCCGCCCCTGATAGCTACCTCGGCAGATCGCCGCGTCTCGATCAGTTTTCGGTTGCCTCTCCGACCAGAGGGAGCAACAGCGACGCCAGCGCTGCGGTCCTCCGAGCGGACACCGGTGCGTCGGGACGGTCGTCGCCGATGTACACCGTCTCGAACCCCGCTTCCCGTGCGGGCGCGATATCCTCCTCGAAGGTGTCGCCCACGTAGAGGTACGACTCCGCCGGGAGCCGCTCCTTGGCCGTCTCGAAGATCTGCGGGTTCGGCTTCCGGACACCCACTTCGTTCGAGATGACGACGGCGTCCGCAAGGTCGTCGAGGCCGTGTTCCTCGAGTTTCCGGCGTTGCATGTACCCGTCACCGTTCGTGAGAACGCCGAACTGATGCCGCTTCGCTAGCGATTCCACGAGCCGTCGCACCGCGGGGTCGAGACGGGTCGCTCCGACTTCTCGATCGACGAACTCCGCCGCGAGCGTCTCCGGGTCTGCGTCGAGAGAATACCTCTCGCAGACAGCCGAAAACGCCCGCTCAAAGGGATCTGATTTGATCTGCGTGATCCCCTCAAGCACGCGATCCGAGTACGTTTCGACCATCTCATCGGTCGGGTCGACCGGAACCGTCCGCGTAAAGCGCTCTTGGAAGGGGACCTCGTAGTCGAGGAGCGTCCCGTCAAGGTCAAAGTATACCGTCGTCGCCATAGATACTGCCGCACCACGGTCGAGCAAGTAGATTCCGAATCGAACGCCGGCACGGCTCCTCGGTGGCGACCCGTCGTCCGAACCTATTCTGGTGTCGACCCCGAATCTCGACCCGATGAAGGTGGGGCTCATCTCGGACATCCACGCAAACCTGCCGGCGCTCGAAACCGTCCTCGACGACATGCCGACAGTCGACCGGATCGTCTGCGCCGGCGACGTGATCGGGTACAACCCGTGGCCGGCCGAGTGCGTCGAGCGCGTGCGCGAGGTCGCGGCCATGACCGTCCGCGGGAACCACGATCGCACCGTCGAGACGCCCGAGAAGTACCGGGCCAACCGGATGGCTGAGGCCGGCCTCGAACACGCGAAGGAGTCGCTGTCCGACGACCAGCGCGCGTGGCTCGACAGCCTCCCGCGCGCCGAGACGTTCACGGGCGACCGGTACCTCCTCGTTCACTCGCACCCCGCGGCCGAGCGCGAGGACGCCTACGTCTACCCCGAGGAGTTCCCGACTCTCGATCGCCACATGGGAGACTACGATGGGATCGTGCTCGGCCACACCCACGTGCAGGGAAAGCGATCGGTTGCAGGCGGAGTCGTAGTCAACCCGGGGAGCGTCGGTCAGCCGCGCGACGGCGACCCGGATGCGGGGTACGCCGTCCTCGACACCCAGACCGACGAGGTCGATCTCCATCGAGTTGCGTACGACATCGATCGGGTGAGCGAGGCGGTCGCCGACGCCGGTCTTCCCGAGCGAACGGCCGCGCGGCTTTATAAAGGCGAGTGAGAGACGAGAAACGGAACACACCAGCGACCGACCGTGTCACGGCCAGACGCCCGTCACGAACAGGACGTTCCGTACCGCGGTCGCGATCGACAGGACGCCGACGCCAGCGCACATCAGCGTCGCGACGAGTCGGCGGGTCCCGCCCGCGACCGCGACGGGCACCCCGATGACGGCCATCCCGGCGGCCTTGGTGAGCACCATTCCGGGGACGAGTCCGAACGCCGCGATGAACGCGGCACCGACCGGCGACCCCTCGACGTACCGCCCGCCCGAAATGGCGACGTACGTCGAGGCGATGTCGGCGGCGGCGCCGACGAGGAGGAGTACGACGGCGACGGCGAGTCGCGAGGGCACTGCCACAGCGCACGCGACGATTCCTAATAAGCTTCCGGGGCGCGCGGAATCAAGAGGTGTGAACCGGGCACGCGAGAGAGATTGCGTACGCAACAGGTACCGGGCTGGCCGCGGCGCGCGCACAGCACAACTTCATTTAAACCGCCGCGACGAGTACACCGGGTAATGAGTTCGTCCGACGACGAGTACGATATCGCGGTGGTCGGCGGCGGGCCGGCCGGCCTGACGACTGCCCTATACGGGGCGCGACTGGGCCACGAAACGGTGCTGATCGACCGCGGCGGCGGCCGCGCGGCGATGATGGCCGACACGCACAACGTGATCGGCGTCACCGAGGAGACCTCCGGCAACGAGTTCCTCGCGACCGGCCGCGAGCAGGTGCAGTCGTACGGCGGCACGTTCGAGCGCGGCTTCGTCACCGACGTCGACCGCACCGACGACGACCGATTCCGGCTCTCGACGACCGGCGCCGAGATTCTCTCCGATCGCGTCGTGCTCGCCACCGGCTTCTCCGACAAGCGGCCGGATCCGCCGCTCCCGCGGACGGGCAAGGGGCTCCACTACTGTCTCCACTGTGATGCGTACATGTTCGTCGACGAGCCGGTGTACGTGATGGGCCACGGCGAGGCGGCCGCCCACGTCGCGATGATCATGCTGAACGTGACCGACGACGTGGATATCCTGACCCGGGGCGCGGAGCCGACGTGGAGCGACGAGACCGCCGCACAGCTCGACGCACACCCGGTCGAGGTCGTCAGCGAGGACGTGACGGGCGTGGAGAACGACCCCGACTCCGGCTGGCTGGAGGCGCTGGAGTTCGAAGACGGCACCCGCCGCGAGTACCGCGGCGGCTTCGCGATGTACGGCTCCGACTACAACACCGCGCTCGCCGAGGGGCTCGGCTGCGATCTGACCGAGGGCGGCGAGATCGACGTCGACGACCACGGCCGTACCAGCGAGAACGGCGTGTTCGCGGTCGGCGACATCACCCCCGGCCACAACCAGGTACCCGTCGCCATGGGGCAGGGCGCGAAAGCCGGCCTCGCGATCCACAAGGATATCCGCGAGTTCCCGCGCTCGCAGGAGACGATCGAGGCGGACGGCCCCGTCGACGCCGACGAGGTGCCCGCCATCTCGCCAGCGCTCATGGCGACCGCGGTCGCCCACGAGGGCCACGCGGGTGGAGCGCGGGTGAAAGGCGTCGAGGCCAAAGAGGAGACGCCCGCGGCTGACGACGACTGAGGCGGCTCAGCCGCACGGGTCCGCAGTCTCCGATCCCCCGAAACGGACCCACAGCCCGCTCAAGAGGCAGCGACACCGACCTTTTTTGATCCGCCGTCACCGACCGTCTGTATGGGAACCATCAACGCGGACTTCTCCGGTGAGACGGCCGTGGTCACGGGAGCATCGAGCGGTATCGGCCGCGCGGTCGCAAACGGATTCGGCGACGCGGGAGCGACAGTGATCAACGCCGACGTCCGGGCGGCGCCGAAAGACCTCGACGCCGAGGCTCCCACCCACGAGGCCATCGAGGACCGTGGCGGAACCGCCGTGTTCGTTGAGACCGACGTTTCCGACCCGACGCAGATCGAGTCGGTGATCGAGGCGGCCGGCGAGTTCGGTGGAGTCGACGTGATGGTGAACAACGCGGGCGTCCACCGCAGCGCCGAGTTCCTCGACGTCACCCCGGAGGACTTCGATTTCGTCCACGGCGTCAACCTCAAGGGCGCGTTCTTCGGCACCCAACTGGCGGCCCAGGACATGATCGATCGCGGCGTCGAGGGAACGATCGTGAACACGTCGTCGACGACAGCCGAACGCGCAGAGTGGAACCACTCTCACTACGCGGCGACGAAGGGCGGCATACAGATGCTCACCCGAAGTGCGGCGCTCGAACTCGACAGGCACGGGATCAGGGTGAACGCGGTCGCTCCGGGACCGATCGCCACCGAAATCCGGGAGGGCTGGTCCGAAGAGGCGCGTGATACTGTCGGAGAATCCGGAGACCTCCCGTCCCGAGCCGGCACTCCTGCGGACCTGCGTGACGCGTACCTCTACCTCGCCTCGGAGGGCGCGAGCTACGTGACCGGCGAGACGGTGTGGGTCGACGGCGGATCGAGTCTGTAGGCCGCGATCACGCGGTGACCGAGGGGAGGCATCTAACGGCTGACGAGAATCTCGCACGCCGTCTCCTCCAGCTCCAATCCGTTCGAGCCGTTCTACTCAGATGATAGACAGAGCAGTCAATACTGATTTGAAATACACGGCAACAACCGGCACAATCGGCGTGTGTTGACTACTGCGGAAAGCCATTTCTGTTGTGGCCGCTAAGCTGTGCAGATGGTTTCCAAGGAAATCGACAACGTGGACAAAGGCATACTGTATCTTCTCTAGCAGAACGCCCGGCGTAACACGACCGAAGACATGGCTGGAAAAGTCGGTGTTTCGTCCAGTACGGTCGCGAATCGAATCAACGATCTTGAGAAGCGTGGCGTCATTCTCAGTAATCACCCAATCATAAACTACAGTGAAACGGGGTTAGGTCATCACCTCCTCGTCACCGCGACAGTTCCCCTCCGGGACCGAGAGAAGATGATGGACGGCATCATGGAGGTATCCGGCATCGTAAGCATTCGTGAGCTATTGACGAACAAGGAGAACCTGTCACTGGAAGTAGTGGGCCGCACGTCGGAAGACATTGAGGAGACCCTCGAATCGCTGGACTCGCTCGGCGTCGATATTGAGCGGATGAGGATGATGAAACAGGAACGAACCAACCCGTACAACCACTTCGGGGAAGAGTTTGCGAACGAGGAGGACACTGGATAATTTCCAGTCTCTCTTAACTCCCTCTGGAAATTATCAATATGCCGATGACTCCATGAAGGGCGAGCTATTATAGCGGTCAATGATCCAAGCGCAGACCTCAACATCACACGTCAATGACGTTATTTATCAAGTAGTTAACAAAATAGCTGAAGTAGAAGACGTTGACCCGCTCGAACTTACGGAGAATCAAGGAGAAAGCCTCGCGCTTCAGCGCGGAGAGGATGTCAATCCTCCGCTCTTCGACGTAATCGACTCCGATGCCTTGGAGCAGATCTTCACCACTGCGCCGACCGCTGATCGAATGGAAGTCCAAGTGACCTTCTCCTACAACGGGTACGACGTTACTGTCCGCGACGACGGCTGCGTGTCTGTCGAGGAGTGCGAAGAGTAGCTCAGGCGGTAGCCGCTTCGCCACGAGGTGATCACTTCCCGGAAGCTGTGTTGGAATCCTATCCTTCCGACATGATACAGGGTGGAACAGCCGTTGACTGACGACTGCGTAGTGACTATCCGAAATAACACGGGGATTGATAACGTTTGGCGTGCATAGTTCTCGTGAGAGAGCGTCGCTCATTCCGCCATCACACTCGCCCCATTGACAACCACTACACTACCGATCCCCACACGCTTACGTCGGTCACGAATCCCTGACATTGACTCTGACAGAGTGCACCTTGGATTCTCGGAATAGAAGTCCAGCCACCCACATTCGAATGAAATGAGATCATGCGCAAGAAAGAACTCGTTCAGACTCACGCCCTGCTTCTCGAAGCCACACAATATTTGATCGAAAACGAAAACATGCCAGCCGAGATGATTTCTACGTATTACGCACTTGATGTGCGTCCGTCAAGTATCCACAAGTCGAAACAGAACCACTACGAAGCGATCACAGTTCTCGGCAACTCAATCGAACGGTGGATCGAACAGACACACACTAAGAACGTAGATCATCCAGTGAACTGAACGCAATCGGTAACATATGTTACCACTTTCGAGCCGGCGGGGTTTTGTCAGTCGGGGTGTTCGTTCGGAAGTATTTTCCAGTGGTTTTCAGATCAGGACCAATTTACGACCAAGGACTTCGATCCTTTGCACAGTATTTTGGTAAAAGGCGTTCTGAAGCGTGTGAGGACCTTATACGCCGGCCGGGACCCTCGCGAGTGAACAGCGTGAGTGAGCGAGGGTACGGGCGGCGTCCGACCGAAGGGAGTGCGCCGGCCGGGATTGTGAACCACGGTCGCTCGCTACGCTCGCTCTCTGATTTAAATCCCTCGGCGATTTCTCTCACTTCGTTCGAGAAATGCGCCGGCCGGGATTTGAACCCGGGCCATGAGCTTGGAAGGCTCAGGTCCTACCACTAGACCACCGGCGCGCGTAGATGCGTCCGTTGCTGAACGCATCTACACGTAGGCCGAACAGTTTTGATAAACGTTCCGTGTTCTCGACGACAAAGCGGATCGTCGGCGACGACGATCGTCCACACCCCTACTTAAAAAGCCACAATATCGCGGGCCGTTCCCGTTTACTTAGAACCATTTTCAGAGGGTTAGAAGCGTTCTGGGTTCATATGTAGGTACCAACCCAACGTACATCCGTAAGGTGACGACAATGTCATACCAATCGAGCAATCCACTGGTCGGCGAGGTCGAGTTTGCACTGGACGGTCCATGGGCGGCGTACTGGATCGCCTTCCTACGTGTCGTCACCGGATGGTGGTTCTTCCACTCCGGAATTACGAAGATCATCGAGAGCGGGTTCTCGTACAGCTACGGGGCGATGTACATGCAGGGCATGTCGGACACCGCTCTCGGCGGCATCCCGGTCTGGATGGGGAACAACCTCGCGTGGCTCATCGAGCCGGGCGTTCCCCTCTTCGAGACGCTGATCGGGCTCGCGCTGATCGCGGGCGCGTTCACCCGGCTGGCCGCCTTCGGTGGGGTCATCTTCATGACCCTGTTCTGGGTCGGCAACGCCGGGTTCGGCCACGGACTCGTCAACAGCGACTTCATGGGCCTGCTGTTGTTCGTGACGATGATCGTGCTCGCGGCCGGCCGGTACTACGGTCTCGACGCGATCATCGAGAAGCTCGACGTGGTCGAACAGCACCCGAAACTCCGCTACCTGCTCGGTTAAGAGGTGACATCCAATGACTGACATTATCGACAAGGCGGCGATGGCGTTGAGCGCGGGACTGATGCTGCTCGGAATCGTCGGGATGGGGATCCTCGAGGTCCTCGTCGGCGCGCCGTACGGTCCGGTTCCGCTTACGAACGAGGCGGGCGACGTGATCGCGACCCCGCTGTTCTCGGCGCAGCTCCGCACGGGGGTCGTGCTGGCCGGCATCGCGGTACTCGGGCTGTACGCGGCCTACAAGATCGTGACGCCGCTGGCCGAGGACGCACAGACCGGTCACGAGACGATCGCCGACTGAGACGGCGCGTGACCCGATCGCCACGGTAGACGGCGCGACTACTCTTCTGCGTTCCCGTCGTCCACGTCCGCCTCGCGAGCGACGCCGCCGTCGGCGCTCACTGACGAGGTCCCGTCCGTCTCCGCTGCCTCGAACGTGAACGCGGAATCGTCCGGTGCTGGCCCCGACGCCGGTTCAGGCTCGGGCTGGGCCCCTCTGGTGTCGCTCTCCGAGCGGTCACCGACCGTCACGCTGTCTGCACCGCTCCCGCGTTCCGCCTCCGCGTCGGCGACCTCGAACGCGTCGGTCATACCGCGAAGATCGCGTGCTCGCTCCGTCAAGTCGTGCGCCTGCTCGGAGACCTCCCGCAGCGTCACGGCCTGCTCCTCTGCGGTCGACGCGACGGTCGTCGCCTCCGCGGTCGTCTGCTGGCTCACGCCGGCCAGATCGTCGACGGCGCCGGTGACCTCGCTGACTGACGACGCCTGCGCGTCCATCGCGCCGGAGATCTCTTGGACCCCGTCGTCGGCGTCGGTCACGCGCTCGGCGACCGCCTCAAGCGCGTTCTCGGCCTCCTCGACGGTGTCGACCCCGTCGTCGACCCCCTCGCGGATCGCGGCCATCTCGGCGACGCTGTCGTCGGTGCGCTCGCGCAGCCCGTCGATCAGCGTTTCGACCTCCGCGGCCGACGCCTGCGTCTCCTCCGCGAGCGACTTCACCTCCTCGGCGACGACGGCGAAGCCGGAACCGGCCTCGCCGGCGCGTGCGGCCTCGATGGAGGCGTTCAACGCGAGCAGATTCGTCTGATCGGCGATCTCCGAAATCGTCTCGACGATCTCGTCGACTTCCTCCATCTCGGCTTCAAGTCGCTCGACGGTCTTTGCGGCCGACTCCGATCGCTCCTCGATCGCGTGCAGTTCGTCGACCGCGTCGCCGGTCGCCTCGCGACCCCGTTCGGTGAGGTCGCTCGCCTGCTGTGAGGTGGTCGCCACCTCGTCCGCGGAGGCGGCCACCTCTTCGACGGTCGCGGACATGTCCTCCATCTCGCCGGCGACATCGGCGAGCTGACGGCTCTGGCGCTCGGCGCCCGCCGAGATCTCGTCGACCGCGTCGCTCGTCTCACGGCCCGCCTCGGCGACTTCGTCGGTACCGTCCGTCACCGCCTCGCTTTTCTCGGTCACCTCGCCCGCGAACGCGTCCACCTCGGCGATCGTCGCCTCCAGTTCGTCCATGGCGTCGTTGAACCCGTCCGCGATCTCGCGGAGCGCCTCGGGATCGTCGGGCTGAGCGTCGAGCCGGGCGGTGAGGTCGCCGTCGGCGCACTCCTCCATCGTCGCTCCGAAGGCCGCGGCGCGCTCCTCCAGCGTCCGCGCGAACGCCTCGCTCTCCGCTTTCGCCGCCTCCGCGCGCTCCCGCTGGGCCTCAGCCGACTCGATCTCCTCGCGCAGCGAGTCACGCATCGTCGAGAACGAGCCGTAGAGGTCGCCGAACTCGTCTCGCCGACTCGTTTCCAGGTCCACGTCGAGATCGCCGGCCTCTAGCTCGCGCGCTCGGTTCCCGAGGCGATTCAGCTCGACGACGGTCCCTCGGCCGAGTGTTGCGCCGAGCAGCCCGAGCCCGACCACTGCGACCCCGACGATCAAAAGGAGGTTCCGGCCGATCATCCCGGAGAGCGCGTACGCCTCAGAGAGTGGGACGTGGACGGCGACCGACCAGTCTTCGGACGGCACCGGCGCGTACGCGACGAAGTAGTTGACCCCGTCGACGAAGCCGAACGTCGCCGACGCGACCGAGCCGACCGAATTCTCCTCGGCGAACAGGGCAGACCGGATACCGCCGTTGTACCGCTCACCGGCGACGCCCTCGCGGTCGCCGGCGGCGATCGTCCCGTCCGCCTGCACGATCGTCGTGAACGCGCTCGCGGTCGGCTGCCGGAGGTCCGCGACGACCGGCGCGAGAGCGACTTCCATGACGAGGTAATCGCGCATCGGCGTCATGGCGACGTAGGCGATCCGCTGCTGGCCGTCGACCTCGTACGTCGACGTGGTGGAGACTTGGTCGCCGTACAGCAGGTTATCGTCGAACCACTCCTGACCCGTGACGGCGGCGCCGGCGTCGGAACCGTCTTGGCTCGACGCGAGTACGATGCCTTCCTTGCGGTCGACGTGGTGAAGGGCGACCACCTCCTCGGCCGTCCGGGAGTAGTGGGAACGTAGGTACCGGCTCGTCACGTCTGCGTCGCGGGAGAACGCCTCGTTGTCCGCGATGTCGCTCGCCTTCGAGCGCCGGGCGCTCGTCCACCCGTCGATCTCGGTGGCGCTCAACTCCGCGACGGCGGTGTAATCCTCCTGTGCGGTGGCTTCGAGCTGATCGGTCGTCTCCGCGTAGGTGACCGCGCCCACCGCGCCGATGGCGGCGATGACCACTAGCACGACGAGCGCGAACTTCGCGAGATAGCTGCGAGTGACCACGTCGGGACTTATCCGACGCAGAAGACGATCCAAACGTGAAGAACTCATTACATCGACGCGGTCGTCACGATCTCTTTAATCCACCTACGTCGATATCGGTAGTGATAATTAGGCGTCCGAGGCGGTGACGGTTGCATAGCAGTTCCCGCTGGAAATATCGACATCGACGACGCTGAGGGCGCTTTCGCCGAGGTCGATCTCGAACTCAGCGGGCGAGTAGATGTGATAGTACCGCGGGACCGTTTCGCCGCCGGGGAGGGTCCAGTCGACCGTCGTGTCGAACCCCTCTTCTCGGTCGAACCGGTCGTGAGCCGTACTCCATGCGCTCACCAGCGCAGTCCCGCCGGGCGCGAGGACTCGCGCGAGTTCGTCGAGGCTCCGGACCCGAGCCTCGCGCGACGGGAGGTGGTGGAGGGTCGCGACGTACACGGCGACCCCGACCGCATCGGTCGCGATCGGGAGGGTCGCGGCGTCGCCGTGGACGAACGACGCGGTCCCGTCGTACCCCCGTTCGCGGGCACGAGCGACCGCCTCACGGAGGAGCTCGCGGCTGAGGTCGACGCCGACGACCGCGTCCGCGCGCTCGGCGAGCAGTTCCGTGTGCCGCCCGTTGCCGCAGCCGATGTCGAGCCCGCGCGTCGCGGTGCGCCCGTCGAGGAACGACTCGACCTCCGGCCACGCGTACTCCCTCGTCTTCGAGAAGTGCGCGGCGATCCGGTCGTACGTCGACTGGGGGTCGCCGGCGGACTGGGGATCCATACCGGGCAGTCGTTCCAGACCGATTTAGGTTCGGTGGCCCGCGTCGGGTGAGAGTGATGGCGATTGAAGCCTCAATCGCCCGGAGGCGACTCACACCAAGTCGATGACGAGGAACGTGGCGAGCGTCAACAACAGCAGGGCGACGACGTGTTTCACGCCGTCTCTGACCGAGCCCTCGCCGAGCTGTCCGGCGACGAGTCCGGAACAGACCGCCTGTATCGCGGCGGCGTGGAAGAACAGCTGCTCGTAGGCGGTCGTGTTGATGTCCCCAAGCCCGTCCGTGATCCCTCCGGGACCGCTCGGCGCGCCCGGAAGGTCGCTCGCACTAGTGCCGGCGCCGGCACCGGGGATCGCCGCCTCCTCGATCGCGGGGATGAACGACACCGACAGCGAGGCGATGATTCCGAGGAACACGAGGAAGGAGATGTAGATCACGATGAGGTACGTGAGCATTACCTGTCGGCGCTCCCGACGGAGCGACCACGTCGCGCGCGACTCGTCGGCCGCGATTCGGAGCACGGGGCCGACATCGCCGCTGGCACGCATCGCGTTCGTGATGAGCGCGACCGCCCGCGAGGTCATCGGCGATCGGACTCGTCGCTCTAGCCGCCGGAGAGCGGTGCCCACGTCGGCGCCCCAGTCGATGTCGCGCCGGGTGCGCTGCAGGTCGTCGGTCAGGGCCTCCAGGTTCGAGTCCGCGACGCGCCGGACGCTCCCGACCACGGACGTGCCCGCCTCGTTGACGCTGGCGAGGCGGTCGAGAAAGTCTGGAACCGCCGACTCGATCCGGCGGACTCGGCGCTTGTGGGCCTCGTAGACGACGGCGTAGCTCGCGAGCACGACCACGGTCGCGGCGACGATCGGGGTCTCGACCTGTGCGACCATCTCGGTCGGCGGTCCGAGGGTGATCGGGAAGGCGGTCACGAGCAGGACGACGACCGCGAGCGGAACGGACAGGAGAAACACCGTTCGCGGCGCGCCGAGCACGCTCTCGACCGGCGACGCAGCCCACCGCCGCAGCGTTCGGATCCGATCGTACGCTCGGAGGCGCTCGCGGCTCGCCGCCCAGCGGTCCGCCGACGGCGACCCGCCCGCCACGCCGCCGTCGGGCTGGGGATTCCCGTCCGCCTGCGCGCTTGCGGTGTCGCTCATCCCTGATTCGTCTTCGATCGCCTCTGAGAGGTCAACAGTCTCGGTGCCGCCGATTCCCTGCGTGACGCTGTCGACGTAGACCACGAACCCGAACGTCGCCAGCGGTACCCCGAGGTAGACCACGACGCGCAACAGGGGGAGCGTGTCCTCCAACACGAGCCCGATCACGACGAGAATGGTGATGAAAAACAGCGGTCCCGCTACCAGCGCGGTGACGTACGCCTCCGCGAACGTCGACAGGAGTTCGAGGTACTGTTGCTGTTTCGACTCGGCCTCCTCCTGATACAGCTCGTACTGGTCGCTGAGGAACGTCGAGATGGGTTGGCCGGTGCCGAGCACGGACGCGAGGTTCTCCGCGAAGTCGGCCAGATCGTCGCTCGGGGTGCGCCGGGAGGTGCGCTGGAGCGCGGTCAGCGCGTCGGTACCGAAGGCGTTCATGTCGCGGACGGCGACCGACAGCTCCGTCGCCGCCTCGCCGTACACCGCCTCGTTCTCCGCGAGCGTGTCCATGACGCGTGGGAACGGCATCCCCGACCGCGAGAGCGCGTACATGAACGCGACCGTCCGGGGCAGGGTGGCGTCGATCTCCGCTCCCCGAGCGTGAGCGCGTTGGTCGAGCAGCTCCCACCGCCCGTAGTACATCCCGACCGCGAGCGCGGCGCCGAGGGTCGCCGACGCCAGCGTCAACAGGAGGAAGAGTTTGGGGAGCCCGAGCTCCGTGAGCCGGGTCACGCCGGCGACGAACCCGAGCGACGCGGGGAGCGTCCCACGGAGGGCCGCCTCGCTCACGTCGAGCACCGAGAGGAGCCCGGCCGCGGCGTACACGCCGATGACGCTGCCGGCGACGCCGAGGACGCCCGCGTACAGGAGCGTCTTGGCGGCGTACGTCCGGTGGGTGCCCGCGACGTGAGCGGCGCGCATCAGGTCGCGCTGGCGCTGGCGCCGCGGCCCGTCCTCGCCGACGTAGTCGCCGAAGAGCGACAGCGCGACGCGGGTCACGACCAGGTCGGCACCGTCGTCGACCGCGGGCAGCAGCAGCGCCAGACAGCACCCGAACGCGGCGAGCAGGGGGAGGTACGCGATCATCAGTCGGCGGCGTCACCGACCGGTCCCGAGGGTTTGGCCGCGCCGTCGCTCCGTTCTTCGAGCCGGTCCATCACGCGTTCAGGATCGGCGTAGTACTCGTTGACGAGGGCGGTGAACGCCCGGTAGTCGGTGACGCCGAGCCCGCGGAGCAGTTCGAGGAAGCGCTCGCGGCGCCGGACCTCGCGAAGTAGCTCCGACCGGGACCAGCCGCGCTCGTCGGCGATCTCCTCCATGAGCGACGAGTCGTTCCGGCTGAACTCGTCGGTCTCCGCGTCCCACTCGAACGCCGAGGAGTAGTCGAGCTCCCCGGTGCGCTGGTCGATTCCGCCTATCTCGCCGATCGTCTTCGCGCGCCGGACGCGCTGGTCGCCCGACCGGGTCAGCGTCTGGATCGACAGCATGTCGAGCGACTGGACCATCGCGCGCGGGACGTTGATCGGCTCGTTCTCCAACCGGTTGATGACCGTCTCGATCGAGTCGGCGTGCATCGTTGAGAAGGTGGTGTGGCCCGTGTTCATCGCCTGAAACAGGGTGATGGCTTCCGCCCCACGGACCTCCCCGACCACGATGTACTCGGGGCGGTGGCGCAGCGCGGACCGGAGCAGATCGTACATGTCGATGTCGGCGCCCTCGTAGCGACGCTCGCGGGTGATCGAGGAGAGCCAGTTGTCGTGGTACAGAGAGAGCTCGCGGGTGTCCTCGATGGTGAGGATCTTCGCGCGCGGCGGGACGAACATCGACACCGCGTTCATCGAGGTGGTCTTCCCGGAGGCGGTGCCGCCCGCGAAGATGAGGCTCTTGTTGTGCTCGATACAGAGCCAGAAGTACGCCATCTGCTCGATCGAGAACGTGCCGTACTCCACCAGATCGATCGGCGTGAGCGGGTCCTCGGCGTACTGGCGGATCGTGAACGCGGAGCCACGCGGGGTCACCTCTTCGCCGAGCGCGAGTTCCGCGCGCGACCCGTCCGGCAGCGTCGTCTCCACCATGGGGTCCCCGACGGAGATGTGGCGCCCAGATTGTTGAGCGAGGCGGATCACGTAGTTGTCGAGCGCCGACTTCCCGAACGAGACGTTGGTCTCGATGTCGGTGTAGTCGTCGTGGTACACGAAGATCGGGAGGTCGTAACCGTCACACGAGATGTCCTCGATGTGGCGGTCGTTGAGGAAGGGGTCGACCTTCCCGTAGCCGCGGAAGTCGCGGTAGAGGTAGTACGCGAGCGCGTGAAACGTATCCATCCCGATGTCGACGCCGTACCCCTCTAACAGCCCCTCAAGCTCGGTTCTGAGCGTTTCCTCGTCGGTCCGTCCGGTACCCTCGCGATACAGCAGCGGGTCCCGGATGTCGTCGACCACGCGGTCGAGGAGGTCGCGCTCGAACCGGTCCAGCTCCGGCTCAACCGCGTAGTACCGGTGTTCGCTTTCCGCGTCGTGGTAGGTGATCACGACGTACGCGTACGGGGCGTTCACCCAGTACCGGTCGACCTCGCTTTCGCCGTCGGGGATCGCGAAGTCGGCGAGCGGGCCGTCATCGCCCGGTCTGAAGGCCCGAACGTCGATGTCGGACCCCCGTAGCACCTCCCACGTCCGCGAGAGCCGCCGCCGGAGGGCCTCGATCCGATCCCCGGCGTCGTCCTCGCGTGCGTCACTCGCCATCGTCGTTACGGGGCCGTATGCAGCGTGGTGGTTTAAATGCCACCGAGCGATTATCAGCGACGAGTCGCCCACAGCAGGGATCCGCCCGTTACGTTCATACGGGACGACCGCAAAGTACCGAGTACGAAATGCGGCGTGACTACTTCGAACTGACCGTCGAAGGCGTCGACGACGACACCCACCGGCCGGTGACCCCACTGGTCCGTATCGACTTCCACGGACCGGACGGGCTCCTCCGCGACCGGCTCTCGGGGACCGACGGTACCCTCCTCGCCGCCGACGACGTCGACGTGGCGTTCCGGCTCCGCGAGCCGCTCTCAACCGCGGACGACTCGGAGGGCGTGGTCGGCGTGACGAACCGCTACACCGGGGACTTCATCCTCGAACTCAACGAGACGGCCACGGACGTGCTTCCCTTCATCCACGCCGCGCGCGATTCGGCGGGCGACGAGGACGCCCGCTACCGGGTCGAGATCGACGTCGACGGCGAGCGGCTCGTCACCTACGACAAACACACCTTCCTCGTGTACGACCACGAGGGGAACCTCCTGCGCAACGAGAGCCTGATCCCGTCAGGCGTCGAGCTCTGACTGGCCGTCGGGCGTCGAGCGCTGACGACCCTTCAGAGATAGGGACGGAGAATAAGGCCACTTATCCGCTCTGTTCTACCGGGCAGCAGTCAAATTACGAGATCTCATGACCCAACGAGACAACCGCCGACAAGAAGCTGAAGATCTGCGCTCCAATATTGCATCAAAATCGTACACGTCGAAGTTCGCCGATGAATCTGATACTCCTCCCTCCATCTGTGTAGTTGAGACGGTTGCGGAAGCTCTCGGAACGGATCCGAAGGAGTTGGGGCCACTCTACGAAGCGATCGATCCTGATTCGCTTGATCTGCTCTTTGAATCGCCAGACAAATTCAAACAAGGCTGTATAACGTTTCGATTCGAGGGGTGTCACGTCACTGTTGACGCAGATGGCTGGGTAGCCGTTTCGCTCCGAACAAACGACGGAGAGTGACTCGTGACTGGTCCCGTGATCGCCGTCACGTCTCTCTGGTCAGGTGCGTCTTGGCGGCGTTTCCAAACAGGAATGCGAGGATCTTGCGCTCGGCTGCAAAGACGTGTTCTGAGAAGGTAGCCGATGTGATCCCGAGTTCGTCGGCAACGTCTTGTCCCGTACAGTCGCGTGGCCATTCGTAATATCCCATCCCAAACGCGGTCTGCAGAACTTCTTGCTGTCTATTAGTCAGATCGTTGAGGATCGACTGCTGGAGCGTAGAGGGAGTCAACATGGATGTGTGCGTGTCTTTCGTCCGTTTCGCTATCAGTTCGAAATCGGAATACTCCTCAAGGAACTGTCCGGTAACTGCTGGCGGATCATTCCGCGGCGGGATCTCGGCGACGATACGCCCACGACCGTCGACGCCTTCGACGGTTTTCGGGAGGGCTCCGAGTTCAGCGAGCCGATACGCCGGACAGTTTCCAGACACGATGAATTCGAACAGACCGCCGTCATCGTATTCGCTGAGGAGTGAGGTTTCGACGGTGTCATACGTGTCTACGTGACTCGTGATTCGAGCGGGAGGCGCGCCTAGCACGTTGAAGAATTCCGCGTATTTCCCTTCCGGACGAGGGATGATCTTTGCGAGTTCGACCCGACACTGTTCTTCCTCGGACACGCCGACGAACGGATACGCTGGGTTCTGAACAGTGAGTTCGATCTCAACCACGGGACCGGTCTGGTTGTCGCTCTGATCTTCTGAAGGGCCCATTACATACAATACCCGCTGACGATGCTAAACTTTTATGTGAACAGTTACTTAAATTTCATTTCCGGGGTTTGGCCACTTCGTCTGTATGGGGACAGCCGTCCCCGACGGCGGGAGTACGTGACGCAGATTGGTTGATCAGCCATTTATAAGTGGATGTGTGGTGTTGTTGGCGGCTATTTATACGCCGTCGATGACGCGGTGACTACCCCCAAAGCCCCAGTTACCGGCGCGTAGCGCCGGCGACGCCGCCACAGTCCGTTTATAAGTGGCCGACGCTGCGCTCGCGATTATTTATATACCGAATCGCCGCTGACAAACTGCAACATCCACTCTCGTAATCGATCAAGAGGCAGTCGTCAACGAACGGTTGTATCAGTTGAAAGCCTGTCTGAGGTGTCGGAGTTCGACGAAGCTCTCGTGCTACAAACTCACGTTGTCGGCGACGAGCCGTACCGACTCCCCGGGTCGGAGGTCGAACGCGCCGTCGCCGCGCCCGTCGTTCACGTCGCACTCGACGTAGCCGTGACTCCCGACGGTGACGAGCCGATCGCCCGAATCGACCGCGCCGAACGTCTCGGCGACCGGGGTGAGCTCCCCGTTGATCCGGACCCAGTCGCGGCCGCGGATCAGCTCGCCCGGGACGTTCGTGACGACGTTGCCGAACCGGTCGATCGCGAGCACCTCACCATCGACAGCGACCGGGTCGCCCGCGTCGTCGCGTTCGACACTCGGGTCTGGAAGGACGAGGTCGACCGGATCCGTCGCCGGTGAGAGGTCGTCCATGGCGGCGAGCGTCTCCGAGACCGCCTCGGGCGTGGCTTTCGCGGGGTTGTCGTCGAGCGCCGTCCGGATCCGGGCCGCGGTCGGCGCGAACACGTCGCGGCCGTGGAACGTCTCGCTCGCGGGCTCTCCTACGTCGACGACGAACGCTTCGATATTCTCATCCTGCTCTTTCTCCCTCGCGAGCGCTCGGGCCGGTGGCATCGCGAGTCCGTTGTCGGGGGCGACGAGCACGTGCGAGCCGGCGCGGACGACGAGTGCGTCTCGGTCGGTGCCGACGCCGGGATCGATCACCGCACAGTGGACGGCCGGCGGGAACTCCGGGAGCACGAAGCGGAGCCAGAAGGCGGCCGCTCGGGGGTCACCGCGGGGCAGATCGTGGGCGACATCGATCAGTTCGGCGTCGGTGTGGCGGCGAATTACTCCCTTCATCGCGGCGGGGTACGGCGAGCCGAAGTCGGAGGCGAGCGTGATCATGAGCGATCAGCGGTCCGGCTAGCTCTTAAAAGGCTGGTTGGGCGGGTAGCAGTTGATAGCGAGGACGGAAGCGAGGATGGCAGCGAGGTGGCAGCGAGGTGGCAGCGAGGATGGCAGCGAGGTGGCAGCGAGGATGGCAGCGAGGTGGCAGCGAGGATAGAAACGCGAGATCGCCAGCTACGCGTCGGAGGGCGCGGTACCGTTCGCGTCGGTCTCCGCGATCCGGCGGATGCGCTCGACGCCGTCGATCTCCTCGATCACGTCGACGACGGTCTCGGGAACCAGCGCCTGCCAGTCGCGGCCGTGGATCATGCGCTCGCGCAGCTCCGCTCCCTCCAACACGTCGCGACGGAACATCGGGGAGCCGCGAGCCTCGACGCCGGCTTCCTCGAACAGCCGGACGACGAGCGGGTTGTTCGAGTACGCGATATCGAACCGCGGAGTCATGCTCTGGACGTGGCTCACCCACACGGAGTTGCGGTCGAGATCCTCGATGGGGACGACGTAGGTGGTGACATCGAGTTTCTCGACGGCCTTCGTTACCATCATGACGCGCTCTCCGGCCGTGAACGGGTTCCGGGTGGTGTGGGAGTCGCCGGCCGAACCGATCCCCAACACGAGCTCGTCAACCTCGGCCGCAATCTCCTCGACCATATGTCGGTGACCGTTATGAAACGGCTGATACCGCCCGATATAGAACCCGCGCATGGATCCACGTAGCGGGAGCCTCGTTTATAAACCTCGTGGGAATCGTCAATTAGGGATATCAGAGCCTATGAACCGTGTCAAGCTGGTTTTTTGAATTCTACACGATTCGTCCGCGGGGAGAAAGTATATCAGTAGCCGACCCGTCGTTTTTCCTAGCGAAAATCGATTTCTATGAGCAACGAAAAGGACGCGAACGACCCGCCGACCGAGGACCCCGAGGAGCCGGACGAGTCCGGCGTCGGGACCCCGGATCCGACGGGGAACGGCGAGGACGCCCGCGACGACGGCGCCCGCGCGCCGGCGGACGACGGCGTCGACGAGCCCGACGATACCGGCGACCCGGCCTCCGATGAGGAGGCGGTCGCCGACGATCCCACCGACCCCGACAATTCTGACGAAGTCTGGGACGACGGCATCGTCGTCGACGACGGACCCGGGCCGGACGACGCCGGGGCGGGCCGCGAGGAAGCGACCGGCGCCACCTCCGAGGGTGTCACCGAAGCAAACGAGGGGGGCGACATCGACGAGCTCGGCAGCTCAGTCGAGGTCGAAGGCGCCGATATTGACGAAGATCCCGACGAGGACGACCTGCTTGGCGGACTCAAGATCGATACGACTGCCGAGCTTGAGATCCCCGACCGACTCGTCGACCAAGTCATCGGACAGGAGCACGCCCGCGACGTGATCATCAAGGCGGCCAAACAGCGCCGCCACGTGATGATGATCGGTTCGCCCGGGACCGGGAAGTCGATGCTCGCGAAGGCGATGTCCGAGCTGCTCCCGAAAGAGGAGCTCCAGGACGTGCTGGTCTACCACAACCCGGACGACGGTAACAAACCGAAGGTCCGGACGGTGCCCGCCGGCAAGGGCGACCAGATCGTCGACGCGCACCGCGAAGAGGCGCGCAAGCGCAACCAGATGCGGTCGCTGTTGATGTGGATCATCATCGCCGTCGTGTTGGGCTACGCGCTCATCATCGTCGGCCAGATCCTCGTCGGCATCATCGCCGCCGGGGTCGTCTACCTCGTCTTCCGCTACCTGAACCGCGGGTCGGACGCGATGATCCCGAACCTGCTGGTGAACAACGGCGACACGAAGACTGCGCCGTTCCGCGACGCGACCGGCGCGCACGCCGGCGCGCTGCTCGGCGACGTCCGGCACGACCCGTTCCAGTCCGGTGGGATGGAGACGCCCAGCCACGACCGCGTCGAGGCGGGCGCCATCCACAAGGCGAACAAGGGCGTGCTGTTCATCGACGAGATCAACACGCTCGACATCCGGAGCCAGCAGCACCTCATGACGGCGATCCAGGAGGGCGAATTCTCGATCACGGGCCAGTCCGAGCGCTCCTCGGGTGCGATGGTCCAGACCGAGCCCGTCCCGACCGACTTCGTCATGATCGCGGCCGGGAACCTCGACGCGATGGAGAACATGCACCCGGCGCTGCGGAGCCGTATCAAGGGGTACGGTTACGAGGTGTACATGGAGGACACCATCGAGGACACCCCAGAGATGCGTCGGAAGTACGTTCGCTTCATCGCTCAGGAGGTCGCGAAGGACGGTCGCCTGCCGGAGTTCTCGGCCGACGCTATCGAGGAGGTCATCCTCGAAGCCAAGCGTCGCTCCGGCCGGAAGGGCCACCTCACCCTCCTGTTCCGGAACCTCGGCGGACTCGTCCGCGTCGCCGGCGACATTGCCCGCGGCGAGGACGCAGAGCTGACCACCCGCGAGCACGTGCTGCAGGCGAAGGGACGCTCGCGCTCCATCGAACAGCAGCTCGCGGACGACTTCATCGAGCGCCGGAAGGACTACGAGCTGCAGGTCTCCGACGGCTACGTCGTCGGCCGTGTCAACGGCCTCGCCGTGATGGGCGAGGACTCCGGGATCATGCTCCCGGTGATGGCCGAGGTCGCGCCCTCGCAGGGGCCCGGCGAGGTCATCGCCACGGGTCAGCTGAAGGAGATGGCCCAAGAGTCGGTGTCGAACGTCTCCGCCATCATCAAGAAGTTCTCCGACGAGAACATCTCGGAGATGGACATTCACATCCAGTTCGTGCAGGCGGGTCAGCAGGGCGTCGACGGCGACTCCGCGTCCATCACGGTCGCGACCGCCGTCATCTCTGCGCTGGAGAACGTGGGCGTCGACCAGAGCCTCGCGATGACGGGATCGCTGTCGGTGCGGGGCGACGTGCTCCCCGTCGGCGGCGTCACCCACAAGATCGAGGCGGCCGCGAAGGCCGGCTGCACCCGAGTCATCATCCCGCAGGCGAACGAGCAGGACGTGATGATCGAAGACGAGTACAAAGACATGATCGAGGTCATTCCGGTCTCGCACATCAGCGAGGTCCTCGACATCGCCCTGGAGGGCGAAGCCGAGAAGGACTCGCTCGTCTCCCGGCTCAAGTCGATCACCGGCTCGGCGCTGAAGGAGGGAGGCGTCTCCGGTCCCTCCAGCCCGAGCCCGCAGTAAGGCCGCCCGCCCCCACCCCTTTTTTAATCCGCCGGAGCCAACGTCGCACGATGAGCGGGAAACCGACCGTCGGCGAGTACATGACCCGCGATGTCGAGACCGTGAGTCCCGACGAGACGGTGAAGGCAGTTGCGCAGCGGATGGCCGAAAGCAACGGCCACAACGGATTCCCTGTCACGCAGGGCCGGACGGTCGAGGGATTCGTCTCGGCGGCCGATCTCCTGCTTGCCGACGACGAGGCCCCCGTCTTCACCGTGATGTCCAATGATCTCATCGTGGCGCACCCGGACATGAAGGTGACTGACGCCGCGCGCGTTATCCTCCGATCCGGGATCCAGCGGCTCCCGGTCGTCGACGACGCCGACAACCTCGTGGGAATCATTTCGAACACGGACGTGGTCCGCTCGCAGATCGAGCGCGCCACGCCGAGCAAGGTGGGGAAGCTGATGCGCACGCTCGAACAGATCCACGGCGTCAAGCTTCGGGAGGAGCGCCGCGAGGTTCGGCTCACCGACCTCACACCCACGCAGGCCCGCGTCTACGCCGACGAGCTAGAGGGCCGGAAGTACGAGCTAAAGCGCGGGTTGGCGGAGCCGCTCGTCGTCATCGACAACGGCGGCACACTCCACCTCGCCGACGGCCATCACCGCGTGATGGCGGCCCACGAGGCGGGGATCGAAGAGATGGACGCGTACGTGATCATCACCGATCCCCCGGTCGAACTTGGGATGGCCAAAACCGCCAAGAAGGAGGGACTCGACGACATCACCGACATCGAAATCGTCGACTACGCGCGCCATCCCCTCGTCGAGACCACGAAGCGGTTGCAGTGACTCCTTCGTTAGCTTCCGTCCCCACACCGACGACAGATTTTTGAGAGCTCGCAGCGAAGTGATGGGTATGAGATCACGCATCAAGAGCGCGATGTCTCGAGCGAAGTACGCCGCGATCGGCGCCGCGATTGGCGCTGCCGTCGGCGGACTGTTCAGTCGAAACGCGGCGAGCACCGGCGGTGCGCTCGGTGGGCTCGCGGGCGCGACGCTCGCCGACGTGCGAAGCAACCCCGACGGCGTCTTCGCAGAGTTCCGATCCGGATCGGACGACGTGGGTGAGTCCGAGGACGCGGGCGCGACGATCGAACTGGCCGACGAATAATCGCGACGCGGTTCCGTTTTTTGTGAGTCCGTCTTTCCGCCACCGTTTCGGGAACGCCTATACGACCGGAAGCAATACCCACGGGTAATGACCGACACCGACGACAACGCTGGCTGGTTCGCCGGCGACGAGTCGGCGCTCCGCGCTCGGATCGTCGACGGCGAGGCCGACGAGCCGCGCGACTGGCCCGGTCTCGCGGTCGAGTCCGGATTCGCCGACTCGCGTGACGACTACTATGACCGCCTCCACGAGACGTCCGTGGCGGCGACTCGCGAGGCGGTCCGCGAGCGCGAGCGCGCCGACGACCAGCAGCTCGTTCACGCGGTGCGGGCGATGGACGACTGCGAGCGTACCGCCAACGAACTGGCCGAGCGCGCCGCCGAGTGGGCCGGGAGCCTCTTTGACGACGCCGAGCCGGGGATCGAGGGCGCCCGTGCGGTGGCGGACCGCGAGCCGACCGGCGAGCTAGAGCGGCGCGCCGTCTCGCTCGCGGCGCGGGTCGTCGACCTCGCCGCTGAGCGCGACGCGCTCGCCGAGACGATCGACCGGATCGCGCCGGCGGTGGCGCCGAACCTCGCCGAGATGGCCGGGGCCGAGCTCGCGGCGCGGCTGATCGCGCTCGCGGGCGGGCTTGAGCCGCTCGCGAAGAAGCCCTCTGGAACCCTGCAGGTGCTCGGGGCGGAGGACGCGCTGTTTGCGCACCTTTCAGGACGCGCTCCCTCGCCGAAACACGGAATCATCTACACCCACGAGTACGTTCGGAACACGCGACCCGAGGACCGGGGATCGGCTTCGCGGGCACTCGCGGGCAAGCTGACGCTCGCGGCCCGGGTGGACCACTACTCCGGGGAACGTCGCGAGACGCTCCACGAGGAGCTCCGCGAGCGGATGGCGACGATCCGGGCGCGTGCGAAGGACGAGAGCGACGCCGCCGCGGAGGGTGACGCATGAGCGAGCCCAATCTCCCTGCGGGCGTCGAGCGCCGCGAGATCGGCGGAGAGACGCGGCTGGCGACTCGCGGTCCGCCGGTGTACGGCGAGCCGACCGCGGACGGCTGGCGCGCGTGGGATCCCGGCCGCTCGAAGCTCGGCGGAATGTTCGAACTCGGGTTCGAGACGGGGTTGTCCGGCGGCGAGACGGTGTTGTACCTCGGCGCGGCCAGCGGAACGACCGTCAGCCACGTCGCGGACTTCGCGGGGCCGACGTACGCGGTGGAGTTCGCGCCGCGGCCGGCGCGGGACCTCGTTGAGGCGGCTGAGCCCCGCGATAGGCTGTTCCCGCTTTTAAAGGACGCACGGACGCCGAAACGCTACGCGCACGTCGTCGAGAGCGACGTGGACGCGATCGTGCAGGACGTGGCGACGCGCGGGCAAGCGGAGGTCGCCGTACGCAACGCGCGGTTCCTCGCGGACGACGGGCGGCTGCTGCTCGCGATCAAGGCGCGCAGCGAGGACGTGACGGTGGAGCCGGAGACGGTGTTCGAGGGCGCGCTCGACCGGCTTCGGGAGACCTACGAGATTCTGGAGACGCAACGGCTCGACCGGTTCCACGAGGACCACCTCGGCGTCGTGGCGACGCCGAAGTGAGTAGGGCAGCGACGACCCGTGAGGACGGCCGTCGCCCGAAGCGACTCAAACTCACCACGTCGGCGGCGAGAAGCCGGCGTCTTCCAAGATCGGTTTCCAACGCTTCTGGACGGAGAGCCTAGAGACGTCCATCGCGTCGGCGACGGCGGACTGCGACCGCTCTTGGCCGCGGATCAGCGCGGCGGCGTAGAGGCTTCCGGCCGCGGCGACGCGCTTCCCGCGTTCGTCGTCGGGAGCACGTGACAAGAAGAGATCCGTCGCCGTCGACAGCGTCTCCTCGTCGAGGTCGAGCGTCGCGCACGCGTCGTCGAGCCGGTCGATCCACGCGGCGTTGTCGACGCGATCACTCGCTCGGTACATGTCCCGCAGTTGGGCACACCGGTTTAAAAAGGTCGCGCGGAAGAGTGGGTAGGATCGGCCGCGGCACCCCCGGTCGTCGCCCTCAAGTCTGCGCCGCCCGTAGGACCGATAATGTCGACGCACGCGTGGACCGAATCGCGGGTTCGCGACCTCCACGACGACTTAGTGTCGCTGTACGAGCCGGTGGACCGCGTCGCCGAGCACGGGGCCGACCCGACCGCCGAGCCCGGCGAGGGAGTCCGACAGCTCGTGACGACGATCCTGTCGCAGAACGTCGCCGACGCGAACACGAGTCGAGCCACGACGGCGCTGTTCGATCGGTACGACGATTTCGCGGCGATCGAAGCGGCCGACCACGAGGAGCTGAAGGAGACGATCCGCGTGGCGGGGCTCGCCGACCAGAAGGCTGCCCGGATCCAACGCGCGTTGGCCGCGATCCGCGAGGAGACGGGCGGGGCGTACTCGCTGGCGTTCCTCGACGCGATGGCGACCGACGACGCGAAAGAGTGGCTGATGGAGATCAAAGGCGTGGGCCCGAAAACCGCGAGCGTCGTGTTGAACTTCCACTTCGGGAAGCCGACGATGGCGGTCGACACCCACGTCGAGCGCGTCTCGAAGCGGTTCGGGCTGGTCCCCGAGTCGGCGTCGAATCAGGCGGCGCACGACGCGCTCGACAAGCTGGTGCCCGACGAGCTGATCTACCCGCTTCACGTCCTCTTGATCCGGCACGGCCGAGAGCGCTGTTCGGCCCGCGGCGCCGACTGCGACAACCCCGTGTGCGAGCGCTACTGCGACTGCGAGTTCTGCGCGTAAGCACGAGCCCCTATAGTCGTTCGGCCGATACGGGCGGACAATCATGTACGCGCTGATCGGCGAGACCCTGAGCGGCGTCCGGTGGGTCGACCGGCTCGCCGCCGAGTTCGTCGCCGCGATCCGAACGCCGTTCCTGACCGAGATGATGACATCGATGACCGGCCTCGGCTCGGTCACGGCCGGCGTCGTGTTCGTCGGTCTGTTCTACCTCGCCGGCTGGCGCGAGGAGTTCGTCAAGAGCGTCGTCGCGCTCTCGCTTCTCGGAATCGTCGTCTGGGGGCTGATGACGCTCGTCGAGCGCCCGTTCCCGCCGAACCCGGTCTGTCTGACTGAGGGTGACGCCGGGACCACAAGTTCGTTCCCGTCCGGGCACTCGGCCGCCGTGACGGCGTACGCGGGAATCGCGTGGCACTCCGACGAGCTCCCCTTCGCGGTCGCTGCCGGCTTCGCCGGGCTGATCTCCTTCTCGCGGATCTACCTCGGCACCCACTACCTCTCAGACACCATCTTCGGGATCGGACTCGGAATCGCCGCAGTGCTGTTCGCTGAGTGGTTCCTTGGCCGGGTCAGCGAGGAGGCGATCATCGATCGGCTGCCGTTCGATGCCGACATCTGAGGATCGCTGGCAGGTGCGGTCACCGGATCGGTAACGACAACTATTTTTGGGCCACTCGGGTACCATAGGTCGCGCGCGGGTTGCCGAGCCAGGCCAAAGGCGTAGCGCTTAGGACGCTATGGTGTAGACCTCCGCAGGTTCGAATCCTGTCCCGCGCATACTGCCTCGAACGAACGTGAGAGGCATGTATGCGCGCAGGATTCGAAGCAGGGAACGGAGCGAAGCGGAGTGACTGAGGTTCGAATCCTGTCCCGCGCATATATCTCCTCGCGAGTCACCGTCGCCGGCCAGCGAGTGCGACCACCGCGACCCCAGCAACAATCACCGCTAACGAGATTCCCGCACAAACACCACCGCTATCGGGGAACCCCGACAGAGTTGGCCGTGGAAGACCTGATTAAGGCGATACGGGCAGATGGGCGGGTATGGACACCGAATTCGCGTACTGGGTGCCGAACGTCAGCGGCGGGCTGGTCGTCTCCGACTGGGAGACGGAGACGGACTGGACGTACGACTACAACCTCGACCTCGCCCGCACGGCGGAGTCGGTCGGGTTCGACTACGCGCTGGCACAGGCGCGCTTCTTCGGCAGCTACGGGGCGGACAAACAGCTAGAGGCGCTGTCGATCGCCAACGCGCTCGCCGCACAGACCGACGAGCTACACGTGATCGGCGCGGTCCACCCCGGGCTGTGGGAGCCCGGCCCGCTGGCGAACTTCATCGCCACGTCCGACCGCATCAGCAACGGACGGTTCTCGATCAACATCGTCTCCGGCTGGTTTAAAGGGGAGTTCACCGGATTCGGCCAGCCGTGGCTCGAACACGACGAGCGGTACGCCCGCTCGTCGGAGTTCATCGAGGTGCTGAAAGCGCTGTGGACTGAGGAGCGCGCGACCTACGACGGCCGGTTCTACACGATCGGGAAGGACATCGAGGGGTTCGAGGGCGCGCCGCTGGAGCCCAAACCGGTGCAGGATCCGTACCCACAGGTGTTCCAAGGCGGGAACTCGCAGGCGGCTCGGGAGATGGCCGCGAAACACTCGGATGTGCTCTTCATCAACGGCGGGAGCCTCCAAGAGATCCGCGCCGTCATCGACGACGTCGAGGAGTACGCCGAGGAGTTCGGCACGGAGCCGCCGCGGTTCGCCGCGAACGCGTTCGTCATCCAGCGCGACACCGAGTCGGAGGCCAAGGAGGTCCTGGAGGGGATCATCGAGAACGCCACCGACGAGGCGGTCGACGCGTTCAAAGACCAGGTGAAGGAGGCCGGCCAGTCGTCGGGCGAGGGCGAGGGGATGTGGGCCGACTCCGACTTCGAGGACCTCGTGCAATACAACGACGGCTTCAAGACCGGACTCATCGGGACCGACGACCAGATCGTCGAGCGGATCCGGAAGCTGGATGCGATCGGCGTCGACATCGTCCTCGCGGGCTTCCTCGACTTCGAGGCGGAGCTCGAACGCTTCGGTGAGACGATCATCCCGGCGATCGACGAGGCCGACTCCCTCGACCCCGACGAGGTCGACGCGGTCGACGAGATCGAGGAAGTCGGCGGCGCGAAGGTGGCCCGATAGATGACGGACCGGACGCTCCTCGGGATCGTCGGCAGCGTCTCCGCCGACTCCCGGACGCGGACCGCGGTCGAGGTCGCGCTGGACGCGGCGGCCGACCGGCACGACGTCGAGACGGAGGTGCTCCACCTCGCCGACTACGACCTCGCGACCGCTGACGGTCGCGGCATCGACAACTACGAGGGCGACACCGCCGAGGCGCTCGAACTGGTCGTCGAGGCGGACGCCTATGTCGTCGGCACGCCGGTGTACCGCGGCTCGTACTCGGGCGCGCTCAAGAACCTCCTCGACATGGTTCCGCGAGGCCAGTGGCAGGGCGACGTCGCTCCCTTCGAGAACGCGGCGGTCGGGCTCGTCGCGACCGGCGCGACGGACCACCACTTCCTCGCGGTCGATCAGGAACTCCGTCCAGTGTTCGCGTTCTTCGGCGCGCACACGGTCGGGGGCGCGACGTACGCGAGCGGAGACGACTTCGAAGATGGCGAACTCGTCGACGAGGAGATCCGCGAGCGTCTCGCGACGCTCGGCGAAGCAACCGTCGAACTGTCGGCGGCGATCGACAATTCGGAGGCGCTCGGGTCGCTGGGTCCAGCGATTTAAACACACATCGAGTCGCTGGCGCAACTGAGCGTCGTCTGGGCTGTTGTCCCAGCCTCGATTCGGGCTGGCCGAAAACGGATTCCGTATACACTGTCATGGATTGCTGGTTGCACCAATCATATGTGGGCGTATTGTGTCGATTGGGCTATGGCTGGACCGCCGATCCACGACTTGCACTTCGCAGAGGAGCCAAGCGTCGACCAAGTCCCCGGTCCGAACTCGCGGCGCCTCCTCGATAGACAGGAGGCGATCGACAGCAGCGCGGTCGCGTACCCGAACGACATCCCGCTCGCGTTCGAGGAGGGGAGCGGTGCGACCCTGAAAGACGCGGACGGCAACGTGTTCCTCGACTTCTTCGCCGGTATCGGCGTGTACAACGTCGGCCACGCGAACCCCTACGTCAACAAGGGCGTCCACGCGCAGATCGACAAGCTCACCCACACCGTCGACTTCCCGACGGAACCGCGCCTCGATCTCATCGACAAGCTCGACGAGATCGCTCCCGGAAGCCTCGCCGGCAACAGCCGCTTCGTCTTCGGCGGTCCCACCGGCAGCGACGCGGTCGAGGCGTCGATCAAGCTCGCGAAGTACAACACGGGGGGTAACGGGCTGCTCGCGTTCCGGAACTCCTACCACGGGGCGACGACGGGCGCGATGAGTATCACGTCGAACAAGAAGTTCAAGAAGCCGTACGCGCCGCTGTTGCCCGACGTGGTGCACGCGCCGTTCCCGTACCCGTTCCGAGAGGATCGCAGCCCCGAGGAGTCGGTCGATCGCGCGCTGGAGGAGGTCCGGGCGATCGTCGAGGAGCCGTACGGCGGCCTCACGGACCCGGCCGGCATCTTCGTCGAGCCGATACAGGGCGAGGGCGGCGTCGTCGTTCCGCCGGAGGGGTTCCTCTCGGGGCTGCGTGAGATCGCCGACGAGAACGACCTCCCGCTGGTGTTCGACGAGATTCAGGTCGGGATGGGACGCACCGGCGAGTGGTGGGCGTCCGAACACTACGACGTGACGCCGGACGTGATGACGACCGCGAAGGCGCTCGGCGGCAACGGCCAGCCGCTGTCGGGAACGATGTACCACGAGGACCTCGACACGTGGGGGCCCGGAGACCACGCGGGCACCTACCGGGGACACGTCCCCGCGATGGTCGGCGGGCTGCGCGCGATCGAGTACATCCAGTCGCACGATCTGCTCGACCACGCGACGGAGGTCGGCGCGTGGATCCGCGACCGCCTCCGCGACGCGGGCGAGGGCGATCCGGGACTCGGCCAGGTCCGCGGGAAGGGACTCTTCGTCGGCGCCGAGTTCGTCGACGCGAACGGCGACCCTGACGACGACCGCGTCGAGGCGATCCAGCAGTACTGCTACGAGCACGGCGTCCTCGTCTGGACGGCGGGCCAGTACGGCAACGTCGTGCGGCTGCTGCCGCCGCTCGTCCTGACGCAGCGGCAGGCGGAGGTCGGGACCGAGATCATCGCGGACGCGATCGCGGCGACCGCCGAGTAGCGGCGTGCGGCGCTGTTGAACCCTCCGTATCTGAGATCTCTGTTTCGCTCGCGGTCAGTGTAGATGAGTCGTGTGCCGATGTAGACTACGATTTTCCTGACGTCTGTCAAGAATGCCGTGCGAGATACAGAGGGTGAATTCAGCAACCAACTCTTCGATTGCCTATCTTGTCCTTGCATCTTTAGACGGGGAGCAGGTGTTACGAGGAGTTCCCCTGGATCACCTCGTACGGGCGCATCATTTCCTGATCCTCGTGTTCGAGGATGTGACAGTGCCAGACATACCGTCCGGAGAATTCGCCGAACCGGCTGATGATTCGGACGGTTTCTCCGCCATAAACGTTGACCGTGTCCTTGTTACCGCGCTCTGTCGGTTCTGGCGGTTCTGTGCCGTCGGGGCCACGTCCGATTACCTGGAAGTCGACTAGGTGAAGGTGGATTGGGTGAGAGTCCGGTGTGTTGTTCGTAATCTCCCAGACTTCCGTCGTCCCTATCTGGGGTTTGGTCAACACAGGATCGTTCCAATGTTCGCCACCCGCACGACCTCCCTCCTCGCCGAGGAGGTGGGTATCCAGCCCGTTGAGTGTCGTCGTCTCCAAACTCATCTGCCGTGTTGTCTTCGTCGCCTCTTCGCGGAAGGTCTCTGGCCCGGGCAATTTGAGTGTCGTCGGATCCACGACCGGTGTCTCCGGATCCGTGTCAGCCACCCTGAACTGCGCCAACTCAGGGAGTCCGCCACCATCGTTGTTATCTGCATCTGGACTCACGAACGGGAAGCCCGCATCGTTTTTTACGGTGAGCGTATCGCCGGCGTACTCTGAGAAGTCGACGATGACGTCCGCCCGTTCGGCCGGCCCGAGAAGCAGGGAGGTGGTATCCTGTCCCGATCCGATCGGCACGACGTCTTGAAGGAAGCCGAGGTCGGTTCCGATCTGGTAGATGGTCGGCACCTCGCCGTCGTTTTCGTTCTCCAGACTGATATCGAAGAACCGTCCGTTCGACCCGTTGAGGAGCCTAAACCGGTACTGTCGCGGTTGGACCACGAATGTGGGCCAAGCCTTGCCATTGACAACCGAAACGTCACCGGCGAACTCGGGCGCGAACTCGGCCGGATATTTGTATCGACCGTTCTCGTGGAACATGCGGTCCTGAAAGAGGAGAGGGATCTCCTGATCGCCGCTCGGGAGTCCGAGGCGACGGTCTGACCGGCCCCGAATCAGGTAGAAGCCGGCGAGGCCGGCATAGACGTTGAGCCGCGTAATCCCGAGGGCGTGGTCGTGGTACCATAGCGTCGCGGGCGACTGCCGGTTAGGGTAATCGTAGACGGCCTTTTGGAACTGCGGACCTTCTATCCCTCCCGGTGATTGCCACTGTTCGGGCAGGCCATCGCTCGCGGACTCGACGTGCACGCCGTGGGCATGAGTCACCGTCCTGACTTCCGGGAATGCGAAGGTTCCGCCGAACGCTTCGAACTGGCTTACCCAGTCTGGATATCGGTCCTCGTAGTCTTCGGGTTTCGTCCCGTGAACAGCCGTGTCCACACTATCGGTGAGGAGATGCGTTTCGGGGAGTGGATCGTTTGAGAACTCGACTTTCAAACGCTGGTTCTGAGTGGCTTCGATCGTCTTCCCCGGATACTTCCCTTCGTCGTCGTTCGGGCCCTTGTACCCCCAGATCGGCGTGTCTGGTATGTCGGGGTGGTGCTCGTGCGTCCCCGGTGCCATCTCGATGTGGTAGTAGGGTGCACCCTTTCGACTGCCGGTGGACTCCATGACCGCTGGCTTCGCATTTCCGATCTGGATCTCCTGCCAGCCGGCATTGAGGATTGAATCCGGTGACGTAAGTTCTTCCACTTGAGCAGTCACCGAGGTCGCCGAGAGCGGAATGACTGACGCGGCTCCGAGGCCTCCACCAGTCTTCAATACCGATCGTCGACTCAGTCGTTTACGATTCTCCGTGTCGTGATCTGTTGTCTCGTTATTCGAAGTCATCGAATCGCCGGAAGTGAGTTGTCCCGACAGAGTTGCATCATTTACCAACGAAATTGTTATACAGACATTATTGGATGTCGAGAATTTGGTAAATGGGTCCATCTAATCTCACCCGGGTAGGCCCCTTTAGCGTTGAGTCACAGGCCATCTCGCTGACTCTACTCCGGAGAATCGTGTGAGAAGATTACGACAGTCTCAGATCGAGTTCTCTTGTGCATAATATGCGCGTTGTATCTTGCACAGCTAACGGAACATCTCCGTGAATTGGTAGAACCTCCGGTGGTCAATAAGAACCTCCGGTGGTCAATAAGAACTTCCGGTGGTCAATACGTAACCGTCGGCGACTGGCTGTTTCATGCTGCAGGATGTCTGAAAGAGAGGAGTTCAACAGCGCCCGGCGTGCCGGATTCGACAGAGAGCGAGCCCTACGCCGGCAGCGCCGATTCGGGCACCGTACCGTCGTCGTTCCACCCGCGAAGCTCGTAGTACGAGTCGATGGCGTCGTCGAGTCCGGGCAGTTCGTCCTCGTACGGGAGCCGGTCGTCGTCGCCGTCGATCCCGCGCCGGTTGTTGAAGTGACGCTCCAGCGTCACGGTCCGTGCACCCGCCGCGAGCAACTCCTCGAAGTCGGCGTCGAAGAGCAGTTCGTAGCGCTCGGGCGTCATGAAGTCCCGTGAGAACTTGCAGACGACGCCGCTGTCGTTGAGTGCCATCAGATCCTCGCGCTGCACGAGCCTCTCGGCTTTCCCCTCGAACCCGGCGGGCTCCATGGCCTCCTCTTCCTCGACGAGGGGGTACTCCACCGAGTAGAACGTCGCGTACATGTGGTCGGCGCCGCGGTTCGCGACCGCGTACGAGAGCGCTTGGCCGTGGAGGAGCCGCCCCTCGTGGGCCGCGAAGTCCATGTTCTTCACCGACCAGTTCCCCACGCCGAGGTCGTCGTGAATCCGACCGATCCCCTCCGCGAGTTGGTCGCCCACGCCGTCACGCTGGGCGATCTTGTCCACGAGGTCCCAGATAAGCTCGCGATTGCCGAACTCGTCTTCGGCGGCGAGGTACGCGGCGATCGTGTTGCCCGCGGAGATCGCGTCCAGCCCGTACTCGTCGCACAGGCGGTTCGACTCCATCACGTCGACGATGTCGTCGACTCCCGAGTTCGAGCCGAACGCCATCGCCACCTCGAACTCGGGGCCTTCGGTCTCGACGCCGCGCGCCTCGTCGCGGGTCGGGAGCTTGCAGGCGAACGCGCAGCTGGAGCAGGTTCCCTTCTTGTACTTCTTCTCCGCGACGGCCGCGCCGTTGATCCCCTCGACGCCCGCGAAGGAGCGCTCGGAGAAGTAGTACGACGGCAACCCGTCCATCTCGTTTGCGAGGTCCATCACCGCCACCGTCCCCTGCTCTTTCATGATGTGGTCCTCGGTGGCGGCCTCGCGGTGGATCTCGTTGGCGGTCGCGTTGATCGAGAGGTCGGGCGCCGAATCGCCGCCGAACGTGACGGCCTTGACGTTCTTCGATCCGAGGACCGCGCCCAACCCGCCGCGGCCGAACGCGCGCTCCTCGGTCGTCATGATCGACGCGAACCGGACTTCGTTCTCGCCCGCCGGCCCGATCACCGCTGTCCGGTCGCTGGGGATGTCGTGTTCGTCGTCGAGATAGTCAGTCGTCTCCGAGACGGTCGCTCCCGCGAGGCCCGGTACGGCTTCGAACTCGACGCCGTCGTCGCGCACGTGGAGAACGACTAGCTCGTCGCTCGCGCCCGCAAGCTCGATCGCTCCGTACCCCGTCGCCGCGAGATGGCGTGACACGAAGCCGCCGGCGTTCGACGACAGGAGTCCGTCTGTCAGCGGCGAGAGCGCGGTGCAGTTCGTCCGCCCCGTGAAGCTCATCTGAGACGCCTGCATCGGTCCGGTGGTGAACACGGCGCGGTTTTCGGGGCCGAGCGGATCCGCATCGAACGGGACTCGTTCGTGCGCGAGCCGGGTCGCCACGCCCCGTCCGCCGATGTACCGCTCCTGGACCTCCGTGATATCGGTCTCTACCGTCGTCCGCTCGCCGACGTCGATCGACAGCAGCGGTCCGGTACTGTGTAGCATGTCCGGTGATCCGTGGAGGCGGTACAAAAAACCGAGCCAACCCGCCCGAATTGAGGGTTTCAAGCCCTCTTGGCCGTTCTCTCCAGACATCTCATGGGCCATCTGAGCGACGCTTCAGGGTGAATTCCCGGCATACGCTGGGAAATAGGTACACAATATCTGTGTGTAATGTACACGATAAATTTATACTTCTGCTGTCAGATCCCCTTCGTAGACGCCCTGTTATCATGCCACGCGAACACATCTTCGACGAGGCCGAGTACGAGCGGCGGGTGGCTCGGACGAAAGAGCGGTTGCGCGAGCAGGATCTCGACGCGATCGTGGTCGCCGATCCGGCGAACATGAACTACCTGACCGGCTACGACGGCTGGTCCTTCTACGTCCATCAGGCGGTCGTGGTCACGCCCGATCGCGACGAGCCGATATGGATCGGTCGCGACATGGACGGTGACGGCGCACGGGCGACGACACACCTCTCCGACGACAGCATCCGCGCGTACAGCGACGACCACGTCCACTCACCGCACGACCTCCACCCGATGGACTACGTCGCCGGCGTTCTCGACGAGCTGGACGTCGCGGACGGTCGGATCGGATTGGAGATGGACGCCGCTTACTTCACCGCGAAGTCGTACACCCGGCTCCAGGGCAACCTCCCGGACGCCGAGTTCGAAGACGCAACGCTGCTCGTCGGCTGGATCCGTGTGAAGAAGTCGGACCAAGAGCTGGAGTACATGCGCGAGGCCGCTCGGATCTCCGAGAACGCGATGCGTGCCGGCCTCGACGTCATCGAGGAGGGCGTCCCGGAGTACGAGGTCGCCGCCGAGATCTACGAGCAGTTGATCGAGGGGACGGATGAGTACGGCGGCGACTACCCCGCGATCGTCCCACTGATGCCGTCGGGCGATCACACCGGGACGCCACACCTCACATGGACGGATCGACCGTTCGAGGAGGGCGACCCGGTCATCATCGAACTCTCCGGCTGCCGGCATCGCTACCACTCGCCGCTGGCCCGGACGACCTTCGTCGGCGACCCGCCGGCCGAGCTTCAGGAGACCGCAGACATCGTCGTCGAGGGGCTGGAGGCGGCGCTCGACGCCGCGGAGCCCGGCGTCACCTGCGAGGCCGTCGAGAAGGCGTGGCGGACCACCATCGAGAAGTACGGGCTGGAAAAGGAGGACCGCATCGGGTACTCGATGGGGCTCGGCTATCCGCCGGACTGGGGCGAGCACACCGCGAGCATCCGTCCGGGCGACGACACCGTCCTCGAAGAGGACATGACGTTCCACATGATCCCGGGCATCTGGACCGACGAAATCGGCATGGAGATCAGCGAGACGTTCCACGTCACGTCCACCGGGGCGGAGACGCTGGCCGAGTTCCCTCGCGAGCTGTTCACGGCCTGAGCGGGGTTCCGACGATTACCGCCGTCACTCGGGCGTGACGACCGCGTTTTCTAACTCGTCGCCCGCGTCCAGCGCCGCGACGTTGTCCGCGACGATGTCGGCCAGCCGGTCCCAGTGTTTCGGGGTGTGACCGCCGGTGTGGGGGGTGATGAGGCAGTTCTCTAGCTCCCAGAGTACGTGATCCGACGGGAGCGGCTCGGGGTCGGTGACGTCGAGGGCGGCGCCGCGGATTCCCTCGGTCTGGAGGGCGGAAACGAGGGCGTCGGTGTCGACGAGCCCGCCGCGAGCCGCGTTGACGACGACCGCGTTCGGCGGGAGTGTCGCTAACTCGGCCCCCCCGACCATCCCGCGGGTCAGATCGGTGAGCGGGCACGCGAGCACGACGTAGTCGCTTCGGGCGAACGCGTCGTGGACGTCGTCGTCGTCGAAGCTCAGTATCTCGTCGGTGGGGCCGCCCTTCTCCGGGGTGTAGCGGATCCCGATCGTCTCCACGTCAAAGCCCGCAAGCCGTTGGACGACCGCCTCGCCGATCGATCCGAGCCCGACGACGGTGATGGTGCTGTCGGTGAACTCGTGCGACTGGAAATGTCGCCATTCGCTGTTCGACTTCCGGCGCCACCCCTCGTGCAGATTGCGCGCGAACACGAGCATGTTGGCAATCGACTGCTCGGCGATGCCCGGAGCGTGGATACCGCCCGCGTTCGTCACGGTGACGCCGTGGTCTCGGAGCGCGTCGGTCGGGACGTGATCAGTGCCGGCGAAGGTGCACGCGAACAACTCCAGTCGGTCGGCGCGATCGAGGCGGTCGGCGTCGAGCGTGATCCCGGTCACCACGCGGGCCTTCGGTACGAGTTCGCGCTCCTCGGCAGGGGTCCGAGCGAGCGCGACCGTCTGGTTCGGGAGTCGCTCGCGGAGCGCGTCCGCGTACGACGCCATCGATAGGCCTTCCGTTCCCTCCCGTAACACGACGATATCGGGATCAGCGGTCTGGTGTGAGCTCATGAGCGGTGGGCGCGTCGAGACGACGCGTTGGCGGATCATGAAGAGGCCTTCTCTTAGCCTTTTGTGTATCTCGCGTACACGACAATCGTGTACCATTAAGGCGGTCGGGCGAGAGGGTGTCTCGCATGAACGAACCGATCCGGAATCGGCTCACCAGTCTCCGCCGACAGTTTCACCGTCATCCGGAGCCCGCGTGGCGCGAGTTCCTCACGACGGCGACGCTCGTCGACGAGATCCGGTCGATAGGTGTCGACGAACTCGCCATCGGCCCGGACGCGTACGATCCGGGCGACCGCATGGCAATTCCCGACGGAGATCTGGGCCCGTGGATCGAGCGCGCCCGGGACCACGGAGCGGACGGCGAACTGCTTGACCGCATGACCGGCGGAAACACCGGGGCCGTCGCCGTGCTCGACCGCGGCGAGGGGCCCGCGATCGGGCTTCGCGTCGACATCGACGGGCTGTTCATCGAGGAGTCGACCGCTCCCGACCACGCGCCCGCCGACGAGGGGTTCCGTTCCGAGATCGACGGGACGATGCACGCCTGCGGCCACGATGTCCACGTGACGTGGGGGCTCGCGGTCCTCGAAGCGATCGCCGAGAGCGACTTCGCCGGGCGACTGGTCGTGTTCTTCCAGCCGGCCGAGGAGACCGGCGGCGGCGGTCATCCGATGGCCGAGAGCGCGTACGCGGACGACCTCGACTACCTATTGGCAGTTCACGTCGGCTTAGATCACCCGACCGGCGAGGTGGTGGCGGGGATCGAGAAGCCGCTGGCGATGGCACACTTAGACGCGACGATCGAGGGGACATCGGCACACGCCGGGAAGGCGCCCAACGAGGGCGACAACGCGATGCAGGCGATGGGGACGGCGATCGTGAACGCCTACGGGATCTCTCGACACGCTGACGGTATGACGCGGGTGAACGTCGGCTGGGCCGAGGCCGGCACCGCGAGCAACGTCATCGCCGAGCGCGCGCAGATGGAGGCCGAGGCGCGCGGTGAGACGACCGAGCTGATGGAGTTCATGAAGAGTCGGTTCGAGCGCACCGTGCGCGGCGCCGCGACGATGCACGGCTGTCGCGCGAGCGTCGACGTGGTGAGCGAGTCGCCGCGCGCGGACAGCGACCCGGAGCTACAGGCGCTGGTGACCGAGGTTGCCGAGGGCGTCGACGGGATCGACACCGTGCTCCCGGCGGCGGATTTCGGCGCGAGCGAGGACGCGACGTTCCTCATGAAACGGGTTCAGGAAGAGGGCGGGCTGGCGACGTACCTCATCGTCGGTACCGACCACCCGACGAGTCACCACACGCCGACGTTCGACGTGGACGAGCGGAGCATCCGGCACGGCGTGGACGTGCTCGTCGGAACGATTCGGGACCTCGAACAGCGACATCCCGTCCCGCAAGTCGAGGACGAGACGGCGATCCGGTCCCAACAGGACTGACCTCGACGACCGCGTCAGGTGGCCGCCGCGCTCGCACTGACGGCGTCGATCGCGTCGAGGAAAATGCCCGTGCCGAGCGCGATTTCGCGTTCGGTCGCGTCGAGCGGGGGAAGGAGTCGGATCGTCTTTGTCCCGCAACCGAGCGTCAACAGTCCCCGGTCGAGGGACGCCTCGACGACGGCGGAGCGACGCTCGGGCGTGTCGAACTCCACCGCGAGCATCAGGCCCTTACCGCGAACGTCCACGACGGTGTCGGGCGTGTCGTCACGAAGAATCTCTTTGGCCTGCCGACCCCGCCGGGTCGCGTTGGCCAGCAGGTCGTACTCGTCGATCGCCTGCAGCGTGAACGCCCCCATCATCGATCCGAGGAGGTCGCCGCCGCCGAACGTCGAGCCGAGGCGGTTCTTCTCCGTCGGGAACATCTCGGAGCGGGAGATCGTCGCGCCGACGCGCAGCGCCTTCGCGCTCGCGATCACGTCCGGCTCGATGGCGTAGTGGTCCGCCGCCCACATCTCACCCGTGCGGCCGACACCCGACTGGATCTCGTCGACGACGAGCGGGATGTCGTACTCGTCGGTGACGGCCGCGACCTCGTCCATGAACGCCTCGCTGGGGAAGCGGTAGCCGCCGACGCCTTGGATCGGTTCGAGCGTCAGGAACGCGATCTCCGCGGGGTCGACGTGGCCGCCCTCGGGCGCGAGCATGTTCCGGAGCTGCGAGCCACCGCCCGCGAAGAAACCGCAGTCACAGCTCGCGGCGTCACAGTCGCGATCCGCACAGAACGGAACCGTCTCGATACCGCTGATCTCGGGGTACTGACGCGTGTACACGTCCTTCGACTTCGTCAACGAGAGGGTCCCGAGCGTGCGACCGTGGAAGCTGCCGTTGAAGGCGACGCCGTACTTCGCGGGCGCGCGGTGGTCGTGCGTGATCTTCATCGCGTTCTCCATCGCCTCGGCGCCGGAGTTCGAGAGGAACACCGTGTCCATCCCGTAGTGGCTGGAGACGTCGGTCAACGTCTCCATGAGATGGCTCGATCCGGGGAAGTTGGCGTCCTCGGGCGTTGGCCCCGACCCGAAGTACATGTCTTGGCCGGCGATCTTCATCGGCTCGACGAGGTCGAACTCGCGCAGCTTCGAGACCACCTTCTCGTTGTTGTAGCCGAGCGGGGCAGCGCCGATGTGGCAGGTAAAATCGAGGAGGACGTTGCCGTCGACATCGGTGACGAACGGCCCGTCGGCCTCGCGGGTCACGTCCCAGACGAATTCGTGTGAGTACTCGCTGGGCGCGGAGTGTGACT
>Ga0306904_100042_pt1 | contig 66636 bp, 71 predicted proteins | sample AntDeeMetagen472_FD_190446 | JGI IMG/M metagenome (GOLD analysis project Ga0306904, IMG submission 190446) | Saline lake microbial communities from Deep Lake, Antarctica - Metagenome TFF #472 (v2) (version 2) | ecosystem: Environmental > Aquatic > Non-marine Saline and Alkaline > Saline | place...
CGACACTGTCGCCGTGGCGCATCACGGCCGGAACACCGCCGTCTCACGGTCGGTCACCACGCCGTACTCGGCGTCGGCGACGGTGTCGGGGAGCGGACGGTCGCCGACAGCGTACCGCGCGTCAAGAGTCGCGCGCACTGCGTCGCGGACGCACGCGCGGGCGGCGCTCCCGACCTCGGTGGCGCTCCCGGAGAACGGCGCCGGCTTGCCGTCCCGGGCGCTCCCGACGACAACCGCGTCGGTCGTCGTGCCGGGGAACCCCGTCGCTGCCAACAGCGTCGCCGCCTTCGCCTCGGCGGCGACCGCGATGAGGTTCGCGAGCGCGCCGTCGTCGAGGCGGCGCTCGGTCGTGAGCAGGACGTTCACCGTCCCGCGGCCGACGGTATCGGAGCCGTCGCCGCAGGGTGCGTCCGCCTCCGCGACCGCGTCGGGGTCCCCTTCGACGCCGACGGGCCGCTCCTCCTCCGTCGGCAGCGCCGCGGGGTTGGAGACGCCCGCCGTCGCGACCGCAAGTACGGGACCGGACCGGGCGGCCCGCGCGTGGCGCATGTCCACGCCGGTCAACAGCGCCGGGCCGGCGGGCGGGGACTCGAAGTCGGCTTCGGCGAGCCGTTCGGCGACGTAGGCGTCGAGGTCGGTGCGTTCCCACCCCGTCGGGACCGAGACGTTGTATGCGGCGGGTGCGTCGGCGAAGCCGCCGCCCCAGCCCGTCGAGAGCCAGCGCGTGTCGGGGCGTCGAATATGGAGCACCCCGTCGACGATGCGGAGTTCAGGCGCCACGCAGCACCTCCAGCAGCCGGTCGTTCTCGGCAGGCGTGCGGACCGCGACCCGGACGTGGCTGTCGAGCCCGCGAAACGTCGTCGCGTCGCGGATTGCGACTCCCGCCTCGGCCGTGTGGGCGACGACAGCGTCGACTCTGCGGTCGCCCGTGTCGAGCAGGAGGAACGGCGCGTCCGACGGGTGGACGTCGTAGCCGGCGTCGGCGAGCGCGGCCGCCATCCGCTCGCGCTCGCTCGCCACGCGGTCGCGGGTGTCGCGGACGAACCCCTCCCGTCGCATACAGTACGCCCCGGTCGCGAGCGCGGGCGCACCGAGGTTCCACGTGCGCCGGGCGTTCGACAGCGCTGCACCCCACTCGCCGCGTGCGACGGCGAAGCCCGCCCGAATGCCCGGGAGCCCGAACAGCTTCGTCAGCGAGCGCGCAACGATCACGCCGTCCTCCCTCGCCAGCGATGGCCGGTCGGTGAACCCGAGGAACGCCTCGTCGACCAGAAGCGGCGTGCCGGCGTCGCGACACCGCGCCGCGAGGTCGCGCAGGCGGTCGGTGTCGGCCGCCTCTCCGGTCGGGTTGTTGGGGGTGCACACGACGACGAGCGCGTGGTTACCGGGGTCGACGTCGAGGATCCCGACCTGCGGGACGAACACCGGCTCGCCACCCTGGAGGCGCACCTCGCGGGCGTACTCGCCGAAGCTTGGGAACGGAACCGCGACCGGGTCGCCGGCGTCGACCGCCAGATCGATCGTCAGCCGGAGCGCCGCCAGCCCGCCCGGCGTCGGGACCACGTCGTCGGGGGCGCAGTCGACGTAAGCGGCCGCCGCCGCACGGTAGTCGCGGGGCGGCTCCGGCGGGTACGTCCGCGCCGCCGCGAACGCCTCCCGGTAGACGCGTTCGACGCCGTCGGGGACCTCCGGGTTGCAGTTCGCGCTGAAGTCGAGGACTGCGGGGTCGTCGCTGCTGCCGTGGGGCGTGCGCGGCCCCTCACGCGCGGCGTCGAAGTTCATCGGTCCCCCTCCAGCAGCGCCGCCGCGGCACGGAGGTCCCGGGGGCGGTTCGCGTTCACCGCGAGTCGGCGATCCTCGACTACCACGCACTCGTCGCGGGCGCCGTCGGCGACGACGTTCAGCCCCGTCGGGGCGACCGCGCGGCCGTCGACGGTCGCCGTCGCGTCGACGCTGACGCCGAGTTCGCGTTTTAGCTCGACAGGGACGTACGTCGCGAGGGAGGTAGGGTCGCCGTCGCCCGACCCAGCTGCCTCGACCCGGCCGAGGAGGCGGTCGACACAGTCGCCCGCAAGCAGCGGGAGGTCGCTCGCGACGGTGACCACCGGAGTAGTAACCCCGCCGAGCGCATGGCGCAGGTCGGCGACGTAGCCGTCGCCGGGCGTCTCCACGATTCTCACCTCGTTGCGGCCGGCCAACCGCTCGCGGGTCGCCGGCGCGTGTGGGGAGACGGCCGCCTGGACGCGCCCCACGCGGCTGTCGGCCAGCGCCGCGAGCACGCGCTCGACCATCGGCTCGCCGGCGACGGGGACGAGGGCCTTCTCGGTGGCGCCGCCGAGCCGAGTGCCGCGGCCGCCACACATCACAAGAGCGTCCACGCGATCACCCCCGCGTGCAGCCCGACGACCCGGGCGAGTTCGTTCGTCGCGCCGAACACGTCACCGCTGACGCCGCCGAGGCGGGTGGTCGCCCACCGCAGCGTCCCCGCGGCGACCGCCCCGGCCGCCAGCAACACGACGATGCCGACGGCCGGGCGGGGCCACGCGAGGAGGACGACCGGCGCGGCGACGAGGGCGACAGCCGTCGCGTCTCGCGGCGTCGCCCCCGTCGACAGTGCCGATCCCAGCCCCTCGTGGGCCGGCTCCCCGACGCAGACGAGCGTGGCGAGCGCCGCCTTCGCGCCCACCTCCGCCGCGACCACGACGGCGACGGCGGCGCGAACGGGCAGCGACGCCAGCGCGAGGCCGGCGAGTGCGAGGCCGGCGACGACGACCGCGACCGCAAGCACCCCCCCGGTGCCGACGGCGGTGTCCTTCAACACCGCGCGGCGGGCGGCTGCGTCGCCGTGGACGACCGCCGCGTCGCCCAGGTCGGCGACGCCGTCGACGTGGGTGGTCCCCGTGAGGAGGTACGTGGAACCGACGAGCGCGAGCGCGAGCGTCGGTGCGGGAAACCCGAGCGTGAGCGGGAGGGCAACGGCGACGAGCGCGACGAGCCCGCCGAGGAGATAGCCGGCCGCGGGGATCGCGGTCGGCGTCCGACGGAACGCCTCCCAGCCGGCTTCGCTGTGGTCGACGGGGACACGCGAGAGGAAGCCCAGCGCCCCCCGGAGCGCGCTCAGAGCGGTCACAGCCACGCCGCCACCCCCGCGAGCAGGAAGGCGAGCCACCCCGCGACCGACACCGTCCGCACCCCCGCCTGCGCCGTCGCGAGCGAGGGGAGCGGGGCGTCGGTGTTGAGGTCGTATGCGCCGGGCTTGGCGAGACGGGCGTCCAGCACGGCGGCGGTCGTCGCCATCGGCCACCCGGAGTTCGGCGAGGCGGGGGCGCGCGCCCACCGCCGGGCCGTCGTCAGCGCGGTCGGCGAGCGCGCGGCGAGCGCGAGCAACACGGCCGACAGTCGGGCGGGGATCCACATTACCGCGTCGTCGAGACGGGCGCTCGCCGTCCCGTGGGGCCTGTCCGGGTAGCCGAGCATCGAGTCGAGCGTGTTCACCGCCTTGACCCACGCGGCACAGGCAACGCCGACCACGACCGACACCTGCGTGCCGACGACGAAGGCGAGCAGCGGCGCGACGAGGCCGTCAGCGAGGTTCTCGGCAGCGCTCTCGACGGCCGCGCTCCGGAGTCGTCCCGCCGACAGCGACGCGGTGTCACGGCCGACCAGCGCGAGCGACGCCGCGCGGGCGGCCTCGGGGTCCGACTCGCTGGCGGCGACCACCTCACGGGCAGCGCCGACGAGCATCCGCAGGCTCGTCGTCGCGAACAGCACGAGCCCGGCGACGGCGGCCGTCGCGACCGCCGGCGCGACCCCTCCGCCGAGGACGACAGCAGCGACCCGCCCGGCCGCGGCGACGACGCCCAACGCGACCCCTGCGGCCGCCAGCGGGAGCGAGACAGCGACCGCGACACCGATGGCTCGGGGGCGGGACCACTCGCGGTCGAATCGCCCGACGACCCGACCGAACAGCGCGACGGGGTGGACGCGGCCGGGGAGCTCCGCAACGGTCGCGTCCAGGCCCGCGGCCACCGTGACGGCGGCGAGAGCGGTCAGCCCCATCGCGCCTCCACGGTCGCCGGCAGCGCCGCCAGCGACACCTCCCCCACGAGCAGCGCACGCGCACCGTGGTCAGCGACGGCACCGTCGGTCGCGGGGTCGTCGCCGACGTGGAGCAGGCGCTCGACTGGGACGCCCAGCCCGTCGGCGGTCGTCGCGAACGCACGGCGATCGGGCTTGCGCCACCCGCAGGCGACGCTGGTGGTCACGATGTCGAACATGGCCGGATCCAGTGCGGAGCGATCGAGCGTCCGGTCGACGAGGCCGGGGACGCTGCAGTTCGAGCAGACGCCCACCGAGTATCGCTCCGCGAGCGCTTCGACCGCCTCGACGGCTCCCTCGCGCGTCAGAACAGGTGTATCGAAGGCCGCGCGCACCGCGGCGGCCGCATCGTCGACGACCTCGCGCTCGGAGGCGACGATCCGGCTCGCGAGCGCCGCGGCGACGTGGTGGTGGAGCGGGCGCTCGACGCCGGCCCCGTAGTCGAGATGTGGCTCGGCGTACGCGGCCGCCCAGTCGTCGGGCACGGGCACGCCGCGCTCGCGGAGTTCGACACCGACGGCGGTGGCCGGGTCGGGCGGGCGTTCCGGCTCGACGAGCGTGCCGAACAGGTCGAACGAGACGGCAGCGACCGGCGCCCGAACGACTTCGTCGGCGTCGCCGTCCTGGCCGGCGTTGTCGTCGTCGCCCTCGCTGCCGTTGGCTCCGCCGCGACCGTCGCGCGCGCTCACCACCTCAGATCGCCTCCACGAACGCGTCGAACGCGCCGCTCTCGGGGTGGACGTGGGCGTACGTCCCGAGCGTCCGGTGCTCGCGCAGGCCGTCGAGCCCGTCGGCGATGCCGTCGCCGCGCACGACCTCGAAGGCAAACCGCGCGTCGTCGTCGACCTCAGCGGAGGAGTAGTGGAACTCGTGACCGCGGAGCGTTCCGCCGGCACGGGCGGTGAGCGAGTCGTCGCGCGCCCGCAGCTCCACGTGGTCCAGCGCCTGATACCGCTCGTGCATCGTCACGTGGGCCGGCAGCACGCCCGCCAGGTCGTAGGTGTCACCGTCGGCGGTCGTCAGCGACTCCGCCAGCGCCATCAGTCCGCCACACTCGCCCAGCACGGGCAGGCCGTCGGCGGCGCGGTCGGCGAGATCGGCGAGCGCGCCGGAGTCAGCGAGCGCCGGCGCATGGAGTTCTGGGTAGCCACCCGGGAGGTAGACGGCGTCGCAGTCGGGGAGCGCGTCGTCGGTCGTCGGCGCGAACGGGACGACCGAGCCGCGCTCGCGCAGTCGCTCCAGCGTCGCGGGGTAGCAGAACCGGAAGGCGGCGTCGCGGGCGACGGCGATCCGGGCGTCGGTACGCACTCGGGTCGGCTCCGGCTCAGCCGGCCGCGGCGGCTCCCGGGCGAGCGCCGCCAGCGCGTCCGCGTCGAGGTGGTCGGCCGCGGCCGCAAGCGCCGACTCGGGCACTGGGGACTCCTCGCCCATGTGGAGGCCGAGGTGGCGGTCGGGGATCGACAGATCCGGATCCGGGGGCACGCGCCCGAGGTAGGCGATGTCTCCCGGGAGCGCATCGCGGATGCCGCGCTCGTGGCGGCCGCCGTGGGCGCGGCTCGCGACTACGCCCGCCACGTCGACGTCGACGCCCGCGTGAGCGGCGTACTCGCGGAAGCCCAGCGCGGTCGCGGCGACGCTCTCCATCCCGGCGCTCGCGTCGACGACGAGCGCGACCGGAAGGTCGAGCACCTCGGCGACCCGTGCGGTGCTAGCGGCGTCGCCGTCGTACAGTCCCATGACGCCCTCGACGACGCAGATGTCTCCCTCGCCGCGGTGGTAGTTGCGTCGCAGTCCGTCTTCGCCCTGCATCCACACGTCGAGCGTCCGCGACGGGCGTCCCGCGACGCGTTCGTGGTGGCTCGGGTCGATGAAATCCGGCCCGGCCTTCGCCGGCTGGACCGTGTGGCCGGCGTTCCGCAGCGCCGTGATCGTCGCCAGCGTCGCCACGGTCTTGCCGACGCCGGAGGCGGTGCCGCCGAGCACGACTCCCCGCATCACCCGTCCTCCGCGGGCGACGCCGGGGCGCCGTCGACTCCGGGTACGCCGCCGTCCGCGAGCAGGCGGTCGTACACGGTGACGAGGCGCTCGCGGAACTCGGCCATCGAGGCGTCGGACTCACGGACGAGGGCGAGTGCGCCGCCCATCCCGACGCCCTCCTTCGCCTCGCCGGCGGCGTAGGCGGCCATTGCGGGGTGTTCGCGTCCGGCGAATCCGGGGTCAGTCGCGCGAAGCTCCAGATCGAGGGTCGCCGCGAGGTCGGCGATCCCCGCCGTGTCGTCGTCGGCGACGAACGAAGTGGTCGCGAGCGTCAGCGGCGCCTTGACGCCGGCGTGGCGGACGAGCGCCGCGGCGGCGGCCAACTGCGTCCCGCCGGCCAGCGTTACCGCGGTGCCCGACTCCACGGCGCCGACGGTCAGCCCCGCGACAGCGGCGAGCACCGGGTCGCCGACGGCTTCGAGCGCGGTGTTGAGGTCGCCGGCGGCGTCGCCGGGATCCAGTCCGCTGGCGTCCAGCCCCTCGGCGACGACCCGCCGCTTCAGGTCGAGGGGGTTCTCCGGCAGCGACGAGGAGACGGTCGGCTCCTCGCCCAGCGCCGTCAACACCCCCAGCGCGGTCGTGGTCCCGCCGGGGATCGTCTCGCCGACCACGAGCCGCTCGTCGGGGAGCGCGGCACCCAACTCCCGGGCGTTCGCGTACGTCTTCGCGGCCTGCGGCACCGCCTCCTCCTCGCGGAGGTCAGCGCCGGGGCCGAACCCCACGTCGACCGACGGCGCGCCGGTGCGCCCGGCGACGCCGGCGTCGACCGCGAGCACGTCGAACCCGAGGAGCTCGCGGGCCGCCCGGGTGGCGACCGCCGGCGTCGGACAGCCCGTCGGGCTGACCGGGACGACCGTCGCCAGCGTCGGCTCGCCGTGGACGACCACGTCGAGGTCGGCGCCGGGCGTGTGCCGCATTAGGGCCGGGTCCGCGCCGGCGGCGCTGATCCCGTCGATCCGCGCTGTTTCGGTCGTGCCGGCGACAATGACGAGCCTCACGGCCGCACCGTCGACGTCGTCGTCGGCTCCGGCCGTTCGCTCGAACCGGTTGTCCGCTCGTCCGTCGGGTCCCATTGCATGACTGTACAACCCCACGGCCGAGTATAACAATTGTGGCTGCGTTAGCACAAACCCGCTTGTCCGCGGGACGCCGTGCGCGTCGTCCCCGGCGACGGCGTCGGCGAACGACGCTATCGTCTCCGTTTGGTCGCTGTAAGAACACTCGTAGAGCGTCGCGTCGGTTCGGTCCCGGACGACGTCGAGGACGAACTCGAACCCCACGATTGCGTCCGCCTCCGCGACTGTGCGGACTGCTCTCTCGGTCAGAAACTCCGGATTGCCGGGTCCGACGCCGACAGCGAGTACCGGCGGGTCGAACGCTGCGCTTCCGACTGGCTCCGGCGCCGAAGCCGCGCGTGCTCCGGGGTCATCCGTCTTCCGAGGTGAGTCGTTCCCGGCCATTAACTCAATCCCAGTTGCAATAACCAAAGTTTTATTGGATTAGTTCGTCGCTGAGGGTACATGCGAGATACGATGGGAGTATCCCTTCTGACGGCAGTTCTGGTACTATCGGTCGTCGCCGTCCCCGTAGGGGCGGTTACGACCGCAGAGACGCCCGAAACGAGCGGTGACTCGGTGGGCGAATGCACGTTCCCGGTCACGATGACCGACGCAACGGGGACGGACGTGACGCTCTCGGAGGAACCGACCCGCATCGTGACGGTGAATCCAAGCGCCGCCCAGATACTGTGGGAAATCGGAGCGAGGGAGAAGGTCGTCGGACTGTCAAAGTACGCGGCGAACCTCGAAGGGGCCGAATCGCGCATCAACGTCTCGACGACGGAGAACATCGCGAACGCCGAGAAAGTGGTCGGAGCCGAACCGGACCTCGTGCTCGTACCGAATGCGACGAGTGAGGAGACGGTACAACAACTCCGCGAAGCCGGCCTGACGGTGTATCACTTCTCCGAGGCCGAGACCATGGAAGATATCCAGTCGGACGTGAAGACGACGGGGCGACTCGTCGGGGCCTGCGCGGGTGCGGAGAAGACGGTCGCCGAGATGGAACGTGACCTCGACGTCGTCCGAGAGACGGTCGAGGGAGAGGACAGACCGGACGTGCTCTACAGTTTCTACGGGTACACCGCTGGAGAGGGGACGTTCGTGCACACGATAATCGAAACCGCGGGCGGAAACAACGTCGCGGCGGACGCGAACATCACAGGCTACAAGCCGGTCAACGAGGAGTTCGTCGTCGACGCGAATCCCGACTGGATAATCCGCAACTCGGACACGCCGGAGGTGCCCCAGAGGGACGCGTACAACATTACGACCGCGGTGAAGGAGGGACAAGTCGTCGTCGTCCAGATAGAGCACCTGAACCGTCCCGGGCCGAGAGTGGTGAACGCGGTGACGAAACTGGCGAAGACCTTCCACCCCGAGGCGTACGCCGCCGCCAACGCGACGGAAACCGCGACGCCGACGGCCGAACCGACTCCCGAGACGACGGCCGCATCCACGTCGGACGGCGAATCGGAGACGGAGACGAGCGCGCCTGGATTCGGCGTCCTGTCGGTGCTGAGCGCCGCCGCCGCCCTCGGGGCTGCGTCGATGCTCCGGCGGAGACGCCGATGAGCGACCCGCTGTTCTCGGAGAAGACGACTCGGGAACCGCGCGTCGTCTCGACGTCGCCGTCGGGGACCGAAATCTGCTACGCCCTTGGCGTGGAACCGGTCGCCGTCTCGCACTCCTGCGACTACCCGCCGGAGGTGGCGGAGTTGCCCGTCATCGACCGGTCGCGGGTCGAAGGAGATGGAAGCGCCGAACGACACGAGTCGGTCGGCGAGGCGGCCCAAAGCGGCGGCGTCTACGAGGTGGACGAGGCGTTGCTGTCCGAACTCGGACCGGACCTCGTCCTCACCCAGTCAATCTGCGGCGTCTGCGCCGTCGACGAGACGCTCGTTCGGAGGGTGCTGGACGACGACTCCATCGAGGTGCTCGGTCTCTCGGCGAACACGTTTGAAGACGTTCTCGCGTCCGTCCGGCAGGTCGGCGAAGCGACCGGCACAGAGAGACGGGCCGAGAAGTTGATAGACGTCTGTCGGCGTCGCGTCGCGGACGTGCGGCGCGCCACCCCCGACGACGGGCCGCGCGTCGCCGTCGTCGAGTGGATGGACCCACTCCGGGTCGCCGGAAACTGGGTGCCGGACCTCGTGACGGCGGCGGGCGGGGAGTACGGACTCGTCGCCTCCAACGGCCGAAGCGCTGAAGTCGACTGGGACGACTTCCGCGAGTACGCGCCCGAGGTGGTGGTCGTCGCCCCCTGTAGTTACGGCGTGGCGGAGACGAAAGAGCACTTCGACGAACTTGCAGGCCGTCCGAGGTGGGAGTCGCTTCCGGCGGTCCAAACCGACCGTGTCCACGTCGTGGACGGAGCGGTGCTGAACCGGTGGACGCCCCGGTTGGTCGACGCACTCGACGACTTCGCCGAGGCGTTCCACCCCAACGGAGTGTGAGGCGGCGTCGGTAGTCAGGACATCGTCGAGTCGGAACGGTGACGGACCCGCTCCGGCGTTTCCAGTTCGAACCGCGAGACAGTCACTGACATTGTCTTCGATAGAGAGCAGCCGAACCTACACGTCGGGCAGTTCTGCGGCGCTCGCTCGAGGCTGCAGTGCCGGTACTGGGTTCGGACCGGTCAGCGTCGGGTTCTCGTGGTCAGGACTGGGAGTCCGCAGTCCGTTCGAGAATTCGGCGGTTCCACTCGCCGTTGAGCAGCCAGCCGAAGCCGAGGGCGTCTCAGCTGACGGTGGCGCCGACGTAACTGACGACGAACGACGATAGCAGCAGTCTTGCCGTCGGCTCCTGGACGAGACCACGAGTCGACGGGATCCCCGGACCGTCGAACGCTCTGACCGCGACAGTTCGGGTCCACGGTCGCCCTGTCGAACGAGGTCACCAGCTCGTCCGCAACAGGCGACACGAGAGGTCGACGGCCACTGTGACCTCAGCGTCAGCAGCGGCGCGTTATTTTGACACGGAAGTGGTTCCACTGCGATGACTCGTTCGCGTCGACACCGTCGGTCATCATCGCGACGTAGAAGTACGAGATCGGACCGTAATTGGCAACAACGGGACCAGTCACGAGACGCAGTCCGACCGTTCGGTCGTCGTGGGAACGGGCGGCGGCCAACCGGCATAACACTTTCACGTTCTCGGTCGAAGACGACACGTGAACCACGAGACTTGGTCCGAGTCACAAGCGGAGACGACCGTCACCGTCGACGGCCACGAGCTGTCGATGGCGTATCGCGACGAAGGCGAGGGCGAGCCCGTCGTGTTTCTCCACGGCATCCCGACCTGGTCGTTTCTCTGGCGGCGGATCGCGCCCCAGTTAGCAGAGCAGTTCCGGACCATCGTCCCGGATTTCGTCGGCTACGGAAACAGTGACCGACGCGACACGTTCGACCGCTCGATCCGCGCTCAGGAACGAGCTGTCGCCGACCTTGTCGACCAGCTGGGGCTCGAGGAGTTCCACGTCGTCGGTCACGATATCGGCGGCGGCGTCGCGCTCCGGTACGCCGCACATACGAACGGTCGTGTCGACAAACTGGTCCTCTCGAACGCGACGGCGTACGGTTCCTGGCCGGTCGAGTACATCACAACGCTGGGTCTCCCCCGGACGCTCGAGCTGGACGCCGACGCGTTCCGGGAGCGACTCGAGCGCGCGTTCGTCGACGGTCTCGAGCGGGACGGGTCGGACTCGGAGTGGATCGACGGGATGACCGAACCGTGGCTCCGGGCGGACGGTCAGCGGGCGTTCGCCCGCGCTGCCGTGGCGACGAACACGAATCACACGACCGAAATCGAGTATGATGCCATCGACGTCGACCTGTTGTGCCTGTGGGGTGGGGCGGATACGGAACAACCCGTTGACGACGGCCGGAGACTCGTCAGCGATATCGGTGGTGAGATCGTCGTACTCGACGACGCCGGACACTGGGTGACCGAGGACCGGCCGGACGCGTACCGCGATCACCTCGAGACGTTTCTCGCTGGGTAGCGTCGTTCGGCGGCGTACCGGAATCAAGAAGCTGACGAGCGTTGTTCGGCACACGACCGGGTCATCTTTATAATCCGTTCGGTCGTAATTTGGATAATGGGAGAGAAATCATCGAGTGACAACGGCGAAAGAGAGAGTATGGCTACCGACGCCCGACGGCTGCTCGCCGACGGCGGTCAGTTCGACACGGTGTTTCTCTTGCTCGCCGGACTCGCTACGCTCGCGACCTGTTGTTACCTACTCTTGCCGCGACCGTCGGCGTCCGCATGTCGGACTGTCGAGAGAGGAGAGAACCGGTCGCTCAGCGACCGTCGTCGGCGTGCATGGTCGCGATGAGGAGGTTCTGCAACTCGTCGATCCGGCAGATCTGTCTCGGGTAGACGACGGTGGTGGTGTCGCTCTGTTCGACGATAGCCGGCCCCTCGAACGGCGTGTCGGACAGGAGCGGATGTACGCCGAACACGTCATGGACCGGGATGCCTCCCGATGGGACCTCGAAACGATGAGCGATGAGCGACTCTCGCGGCTCCGTGACGGCGCACTCGTCGGAGACCCCGCAACGGTGATTGAGCGGCTCTAGACGTACGAAGACGCAGTCGACGGTGAACTTCACGTACTCGCTCGGATGGTAGCACTCTCTGCTGGGGTATGAAGCCCACGCTGACGCACTCCGCCTGTTCGGGGAGGAAGTAATCCCCGCGTTCGACTGAGCTCCCGGCTCGGACGAATGGTTTTCCCCGCCGAAATACGGTATGGCCAGCTAGCGTTCGCAGATATGGACGCCGTCAATCGGAAGATTTCGTTCGAGTCCTCATTCCTGGTGAGCTACGCGGCACACGGGGTCCGAGCATATCCTCATCAGGGTCCTGACACCGTCACCGTCGGAACGCACCCCCGAAGGCGCGTCAGTCACACAGCTGCAGTACACTTTTGTCCACTGCCGTCGAATTTCAAGCGGATGGACCGACGAACGTTCCTCGCTACCGGTTCGGTCACCCTCACTGGGTCGCTCACCGGCTGCTCGGGCGTGCTCGGGCGGGGCGAGTCCCAAGAGCCAGTGACCCTGGAGAGCGTCGCCGTCGGACTGTCACCTGGTGGCGAGCTATTGGTTCACCCTGATGGAGCGGTCGCACTCCTAGATTTCTTCGCGACATGGTGTGCACCCTGCAAACCCCAGATGTCGACCCTCCGTTCGATTCGCGAGACGTTCGATGCGGAGTCTCTGTACATGCTTTCGATCACGCAAGAAACGGACACCGACGCCGTGAAACAGTTTTGGCAGCAGTACGAGGGAACCTGGCCGGTCGCGCTCGATGATGAGTTGGCTGCGTCTCGCCGATACGACGTGACCTCTATACCGACACTCGTCGTGCTCTCGGCCGACGGCACGGAGCAGCTTCGGCACGTCGGCCTCGCGAGCGAACGGCGGCTACGCGACGCCGCCCAGGAAGCACTCGAGCACTCGGAGGCCTGAGATGATCGCGATCAAGCAGTTCTCGATCGTCGGGTTCGCGTTTGTCGCCGGCTCGGTCACCTTCTTGGCTCCATGCGCCTATCCCCTTCTCCCGGGGTACGTCTCGTACTACCTGGGCCGAACGACCGAGGGCGACGAATCACCACGAGCGGCGGGCGGTCTCTCAACTCGTGTTCGGCTCGGCAGAGCGCTCGTCGTCGGCACGCTCGTGAGCCTGGGTGTCTTCGGGAGCTACGGTCTCCTCGCGGTCGTGGTCGCCGTGTTCGGGACGCGACTGCTCGGGAATGTCGCCATCCTTGAACTCGTCGTCGGCGGGCTGCTCGTTGGTCTCGGGACGGCGATGGCCGCCGGCATCGAACTCCCGACACCGACCGTCCAGCTGCCGACGAGGCGACGGTCGGGGCTGAACTACGTGGGCTTCGGCGTCCTCTACGCCGCCGCGGCAGCAGGCTGTACCGCCCCGGTTTTCCTCGCCGTCACCGCCGTCGCATTCGGCGCCAGTAGTGGAGTCGGCGTCCTCACGCTCCTCGCGTATGCGGCCGGTCTCGCGCTCCCGCTGGTGGGTGTGACCGTGGCGACCGCGTTCGGTCGCGACGCACTCGTAGGCCGGATCGCCGGGCGGACCGAACTGATACACCGCCTAGCGGGCGTCCTGCTCGTCGTTGCCGGCGTCGTCCAGCTCTACTTTTACCTGTTTCCGATTCAACGGCCTCTCGTCGCTCTGAGAGGCAGTCAGCGTCAAGGACGCTGAGAGCCGGGGATCGCCGGTGATTCATCCCCCACATAGCCAGTCGAGCGTCCACCGACTGGAGTAGACGCGTGTCTCCGGTTCGAACTCTCGCCAGGCGAACCAGTAGAGCTGGAGGGCGTCGTCCACCGGTTCAAGCGTGGTCCCTTCGTGTGTCCCGGCGACGGCACGGCCGCTCTCCACCTCCCACCGTGTGTCGCCACCGATCATCTCGCCTGGGTCACCTGCCGAGAACCGGAGCACCTCCCCGTCAGCCCGGCGGTCGTACGCGACGAGACGGTCGTCGGCAGTCGCCGTGACGACGATCGACCGCCCGCCAACGGTATCGTTAATCACCCCGTCAGCGGAGACGCGCTCGAGCGGGTAGGCGACCGCCTCGCCGTTGTGGCGGACGCCGAGCACCTCGGCTTTTGGGTGTAACCGCTCGTCGTGGCTGTCGGCGCCGCCGACGACGCGGTCGCTCGTGGCGTACTCGCTGTACGGGTCGCGGCTATACGGGGCGGCCTCGGACTTTCCGACGGTCTCGGAGAGCGGTGCTGGTAACAACACCTCGGTTTCGGGGTGGCGCTCCTGCCACGCTTTCCACGTCGTGAGTTCCGACGGAACGAGGCGCAACGTCGAACCGGTCAGCGGCCCACGGATCACCTTGGCGAGCAACTGCGCCCAGAGGCTGTCGGTACGTTGGTCGTAGAGCACCTGATTCGACCGGTAGAGCAGACCAGAGACGCCGAACGTCGCTGGCTGTCCATCGACGACACGTTCGGCCGTGATGGCGCTCCCACACAGCGGACAGAAGGTGACGAGGAGCGGGCCATCGAACTCGTCGTTGACTGCTTCGTGCCAGTTCAGCATCTTCAGCGGGTAGGCACGCGCACGCCCGTCACGGACGACACCGACGACGCGGTCGTCCGACAGTAGCTCGACGGTAAATTCGAACTCCTCGCCGGTGCCCCACCAGACGCCGGTGAGTACGATTCCCTCCCAGTTGGGACCGAACGCCGGCTCAGTAATCGCTGGGATCTCGTCCCGGCGGGCAGCGCGGACGAGTTCCGACTCGGGGACGGGGAGCTGCTCCGGTTCCCCTGGTGTGGGACGTGCTGTCTCCGCGGAGCCGCCACCGCAGCCGGGGTGGAGTTCGCCGAGACACCCCGCGCTGGCGGCTGAAAGCGTGGCAGCTCCTGCGGCGAGGAGGGGACGTCGTTTCATCGGTCCATGCGGTCCATTGTCGAAGAGAGGTGGAAGCGGAACTTCAACGTGTCGCGGGAGTGCACGCCTCGAGCCTCTGCGTCCGTGGTTTCGGAATGACCGCTCTCTCCAGCCCGCGAGGCCATGGTACCGGTTGGCAAAGTTTCATTATGGCCGCCGGTAGATTCGGACCGTGGCCCTCACGACTCGACGACGACTTCTGCTCGTGGCCGTGAGTGCGCTCCTCGGAGTTGTTCTTGCAGGCCCACTGGTCGCGAGGTCGCTCTCGGCGTTCAGTCCGCTCCCCGTTCCGAACCCGGTGGTGTTCACCCCGCTCATCGGGTTGCTGATTTACTGGTGGACCGACGGAATCGAGGAGGTGCTGGCAGTGCTCGTCGGAACGACGTTGGTCGGCACGGTCGTGGTCGTTGGGTTCCTGTCGATCCCGGCGTTCGTTCTCGAGGCGTCCGTGGACGGTCGTGGAGCCGTCTACCAGAGCAGCATCTTCAACGCCGTGGTCAAGATCATCTTCGCCCTGCCGTTCGTGGCGCTCACCGTCGTGTTCGCCTCACTGGTCGACAGCGAACTCGGATTGCTCGAGCGGTACCACCCCCGGGGAGAACCGACCCGTCAGCTTGTCGCACTCACTGCGGGGGTAGCGCTCCTCGCGCTCGTAGTTGCAGGTGGCCTCGGAGCGAACTACGCTTCCGTCGTCGACCAGAGCACGGCCGAGGTGGAGGTTATCGGTGTCGACACTGTCGGTGAGGCGATCGAAGTGGAGGTTCGCGTGCCCAACCGCCTCCGAACGGAGATGTACGTTCGATCGGTCGTCGTCGACGTCGCCCTGAACGGATCGACCCCTCGGCGGGCTGTTTCGCTCCCGCGAGCGAGGATCGACGAGGGAACATCCCGGACGTTCGTCGTCACCGTCGGCACGATCAGTCCGGCGGCCTACCGCGATGCCGAGTCAGTCCGTATCACGGGCGTCGTCCGGATCGAGGCATTCAGGACCTACGAAACGGGGCTCCGAATTGAACCCTGGACGCGCGAAGAGGCCTGAACTACGGCCAGATCTCTTCGAGCACTCTGAGTGTGTTGCCGCCGAGTACCTTCTCGATCTCCTCGTCGGCGTACCCCTCACGGACGAGGTAGCGAACGAAGTTGTGCCATGCCTCGGTGGGGTTATCCATTCCTTTGACGTATTCGATACTCTCGATACCCTCGGGTGGGCCGGAGTCGAACAACCGGTGGAGCCCGCGGTGGTCGCCGTACATCGCGTCCGGCCCGAGCGAGACGTGGTCGATGCCGACCAGCTCCTTGACGTACTCGAAGTGTTCCATCGCCGACTCGATTGAGTGACGCGGCGTCTCGTAGGTCGCGGAGTTGTGCGGCGCGGCCGTGATCCCGATTACTCCGCCGGTATCAGCGACTACCTCGAGAACCTCATCCGGATCGAGACGTGGAATGTCCAGCAGTTCCTGCGATCCGTTGTGCGAGAGGATGACCGGGTCGTCGGTAATATCACAGACGTCGAGGACGGTCAGGTCGCTTGCGTGACTCAGGCCGATAGCCATCCCAACATCGTTCATCCTGTCGACGGCGGCTTCGCCGAACTTCGTCAGCCCCGCGTCGCGTTTCTCGCCGAGTCCGCTCGCGAGCGCGTTCGACTCGCTGTATGTGATGCCCAGCTTTCGGATTCCGGCGCCGAACAGCAGTTCGATCCGGTCGAGTTCGTTCTCGATCATCCGGCTGGTCTCGATTGCCGGTACCCAAGCGATCTGTCCCGCCTCGGCGGCTAACTTGATATCCTCGATGCTCCCTGCTTTGACCAGGAGGTCCTGGTGAGCGATATCGGTCGACCGCGTCCCGAACTCGAGCAGGACGTCCTCTAGCTTCATCCCACTGGGCGAGGCGCCACTTGCCAGCCCGACGTTGTCGAAGACCGCGTCCAGTGGTGACTTCGCGAGCGCGTCGTACGCAGTGAACAGCCGCCCCTCACTGGCGTAATCCTGGAAGTCGGCGGCCATATCCTTCGGCACGTACACAGGATGATCGTGCAGCGAAAAAACGAGGTTGTCGGTGGCGGCTTCCGCCGCCCGCTCCTCTTCGGCTTCGGTCAGCTCGATCTGGTAGGAATCTCCCCACTGATAGGAGTCTGGGAGTTCGTAGCGCTCGAACGCGTCGTCGTCCAGATACTGGAACGGCTGGTACCCGTCATACTGGTGGTTCTCTGGTGAGCCCATGATCTGTGTGATAGGTTACCACCACTCAACTTAATCCTTCGCAGGGTAGCAAGTAGTAGAGAACAGGTCAGGCGGAAGCCGGGGGTTCAGGCGAACGCCGGGAGTACTTCGTCCGCGAAGAGCTCCGCCCCCGTCGTCTCCGAGAAGTCGATGAACTCGACGACGATTTCCTCGACGCCCAGGTCCGCGAACCCTTGAATCTGCTCGCGAATCTGCTCGGGCGTCCCAACGAGGTGGGTGATGTCGTCGTCGAGGTTCTCCGGGCGGAACCGGGGGGCGATTTCGAGCAACTCCTCGACTTCAGCCTCGCTCTCCCTGATCACACAGCGACCGAACCAGGACTTCTGGATGTCGTCGTACTCCCTGTCGTAGGTCTCACAGTGGTCAGCGAGGACCGACAGTTTGTGTTCGTAGAACGAATGCGACCCCCAGCAGTTCCAGACGTCTGCGACCTGCGCGGCGATACGGAGCGTGAACTCCTCGCCCGGGCCGCCGACCATGATCGGCGGGTGGGGGTCCTGGACTGGGTGGGGCTTGCAGACCGCCCCGTCGACGGAGACGTACTCCCCATCGTAGGTGACTTCGTCCTCGCTCCAGAGCTTCTTCATCAGCCTGATCGTTTCCTCCATCTCGCGCAGCCGGCCGGGTGCACCGGGCCAGTCGTAGCCGTAGGCGTTGGCCTCGTCGTCCTTCCAGCCGCCGCCCATCCCGAGCTTCAGGCGTCCCTCGCTGATGCGATCGATCGTTGCCATGGTCTTTGCGAGGAACGGTGGGTGGCGAAACCGGTTGTTGATGGTCTTGGGGTAGAGGTAGACGTCATCCGTCGCCTCTGCGAGTCCCGCGAGGACAGTCGTACACTCCATCGTCGCCCCGTCCCCGGTCATGGCGTGGTCGGGAACGGCGAGCCCGTCGAAGCCGAGCGATTCGAGGTTGCGGCCGAACTCGCGTTGGATCGGCCAGTCGATCTTGTCACAGAATGCGAGGGTCGTCGCCTCACCGGAACCGACGCTCGTTGGAATGTTGACGGCAAACTCCATACACTAAACCTCCGAACGTCGTCACATAAAGCTGTCTTCGGCAGAAATCGGAGGTTCGGCTACGAGCGCGACCCGTCGCCGTCCGCGGCGTCAGCGTCGTCCTCGTTGACGGCGTTCGAGTCCGCTTCGTCGTCCTCGCCGTCGCGGTTACGCTTGCCGGCGTTGAAGTACTCGAGGTCCTCGACGCTGCCGAGCGTCTCGGTGAAGTCGTCGATCTCGGGCGGGTCCTCGTCGTCGTACTCGGCCATGATACTGCTGTCAGTGTCGACGCTCGGCGGCTCGGCCGACTCCTCATCGAATAGCGATTCCAGTCCGAGGTCCGCCCGCATCGCCTCGTAGACCTCGCCCGCGCGGTACAGCAGGGCGCCGGCGTGAGCGCCCTCGTCGTGGTACGTCGCGAGGTAGCCGACGTACTCGCTCGTCGCCTCCCGGACGTCCTCGTCAATGACGTAGAGGTACGACTCGTACGTCTCGTTGACGTCGAGATATTTCACACCCAGTTCGGACTCCTGGTCGAACGCGATGGCGTCGGCCTCGTGGCGGAACCGCTCGGGGTCGAGAGCGACGGCCTCGCGGTTCAGCGAGACAATCTCGCCCATGATGTCGCGGTAGGCGTGGAGCTTCTCCTCGACGATGACCGCGTCGGCTTCGCGGTCGAGCCACCGGAGCGCGACGGCGGCGACGCTGGCCGCCACGACGGCGAGACTGGCTGTCGTGACTGCGGACTCGAGTCGTGAACGTAGAGCCATACTGTGTGAGAAGCGCCCGTGGGGTTTTCAGCTTACCCCTACGCCCGCATCGGCCGTGTCGTCCGCGTCGGCCGCCTCCTCGCCGGGGAGGGGACGGTCTTCGTCTGGATCGTAGAGGTGACAGCCAACCATCTGGTTGTACTCCCCCTCCATCTCGTACATCTCGGGATCCTGGTCACACCGCTCGTAGCGGTACGGACACCGGTCCTTGAACGAACAGCCTTCGATGCCGCCGATGCGCTCCTCGACCTCGCCGGGGATGCGGATCCGTGTCCGTCCTTCCCGGGGGTCCGCGCGGGGGACAGCCGAAACGAGCGACTGCGTGTAGGGGTGTTTCGGCTCCTGGAGCACCGCCTCGCTGTCGCCAAGTTCGGCGAGTTCACCCTGGTACATGATGGCGATACGGTCACAGATGTACCGCAGGAGCGAGAGGTCGTGGCTGATGTAGATCAGCGTCACGTTCTCCTCCTCGACAAGTCGCTTCAGCACCCGCAGAACACTCGCGCGAACGGAGACGTCGAGCATCGACGTCGGTTCGTCGGCGACGATGAACGACGGGTTGAGCACCAGGGCACGCGCGATGGCAACCCGCTGGCGCTGCCCGCCCGACAACTCATGGGGGTAGCGGCCGATATACTGGTCGACGGGCGTTAGCCCCGCCTGTTCGAGCGCTTCGTAGACGCGGTTATCGCGCTCGTCGTCGTCACCGATATCGTGGATGACGAGCGGCTCTCGGACCCACTTCCGGACGGTGAACCGGTCGTTCATCGACTCGAACGGGTCCTGGAAGATGACCTGCGCCTGGCGGCGGTAGTCGCGTAGTTCGTCCCGCTCCAGTTCCGCGATGTTACGCCGGTCCTCGCCGAAGTAGATGTCTCCGGCGGTGGGGTCGTCGAGGCGGGTGAGACAGCGGGCGGTCGTGGTCTTCCCACAGCCGGATTCGCCGGCCAGCCCGAATATCTCCCCTCTTTCGATGTCGAAGCTCACGTCGTCGACGGCGTGGACGAACCGCTGTCCGCCCGTCAGCCGGGAGATGAGCCCCGTGTCGACCGGGTAGTACTTCTTGAGGCCGCGAACTTCCATTAGAGTCTCTGCCATAGTTCCTGGTTCTCCAGCGTGCGTTCGTAGGTCGCTTCGATGTCCTCGCCGTCCTCCGAGACGAAGCAGGCGGCTTTCCAGTTGCCGTCGCCGTCGTCCCGCGTCGAGAGCGCCGGGTCGGTCTCGGCACAGCGCGGCTCGCGGTACGGACACCGGTCGTAGAAGTTACAGCCGGTCGGCGGGTCCGACAGATCCGGGGGCGAGCCGCTCATCGTGATGAGTTCCCGTTCCTCGCCCTCGATGGTCGGGAACGCGTTCAGCAGGCCGAGGGTGTAGGGATGCTCGGGGTTGACGAACACCTCCTCGATGGGGCCGACTTCGACCAGTTCGCCACCGTACATGACGCCGACGCGGTCGCAGGTCTCGGCCACGACAGAGATGTCGTGAGTGATGATGAGCATCGAGCTACCGAGGCGCTCCTTGAGTTCGTTGATCTCCTCGAGGATGTGGTCCTGCGTGATGACGTCGAGCGCCGTCGTCGGCTCGTCGGCGAGGATGAGCGACGGCTCCAGCGCCAGCGCCATTGCGATCATCGCGCGCTGGCGCATCCCGCCGGAGAGTTGGTGGGGGTAGGAGTCGATCCGCTCGGGGTCGAGTCCAACCATCTCGAACAGCTCCCTGGTACGCTCGCGCGCCTCCTTCGTCGAGGTATCCTCGTGAATTTGGATGGCTTCGACGATCTGCTCACCGATGGTGTAGACGGGATCCAGTGCGTTCATCGCCGACTGGGCGATCATCGAAACCTCGTCCCAGCGTATTTCCCGGAGCGTCTTCATGTCGGTCGTCGCGAGGTCGACCGTCCGGTTCGAAAGATTCAGATCGACGGAACCGTTCGTTATCTCGCCGTTGGGCGGCAGGATGCGGAGGATACCTTTCGCGATGGTCGATTTGCCACAGCCGGACTCGCCGACGAGGCCGAACGTCTCGTTCTCACCGATGCTGAACGAGACGTTCCGGACCGCGTTGATTGGTCCCTCCTGCGTTCTGTACTGGATCGAGAGGTCGTTGATGTCGAGCAAACTCATGTTAGCGGTCCCTCAGTTTGGGGTTGACTACTTCCTCGACGCCCTGGCTGATGAAGTACACCGACGCCACGAATCCCGCGATGCAGAGCCCCGGCGGGATGATCCAGAACCACAGCCCGCGGTTGAGTGCCTGCGACGTGTAGGCGGCCTGGAGCATCCGTCCCCAGCTGATGCTGTTGGGGTCCCCGAGCCCGAGGAAGGAGAGTCCCGCCTCGGTGAGGATGGCCCAGCCGATGGCGAACACGGAGTACAGCACCGTCGTCGGCAGCACCTTCGGCAGGATGTGGTGCAGCAGGATGCGGTTGTCCGACGCGCCGGCCGCCCGGGCTGCGTCGATCATCTCGAGATCCGTGATGGTGATGACCTCCGAGCGGACCACACGCGCCGTCTCCCGCCACAGCAGCACGGAGATGGCGATGATGATGTTCCAGATGCTCGGTTCCAGGACGATGATGAGGACGATGGCAAAGGGGAGGAACGGCACGCCGTACGCGAGGTCGACGAGCCGCATGATGAAGTTCTCCACATTGCCACCATAGTAGCCGGCGGTGATGCCGGCAATCGTGCCAAGGATACCGACGATGAACGCGGTCGCGAGCCCGGCGATCATCGCGATGCGAGCGCCGTACAGCAAGCGGCTGAACAGGTCCTGGCCCTGCGTGTTCGTCCCCATCAGGTGGTCGGCGGTCGGTCCCTGGTTTTTGTACCAGCTCCCGTCGGGGTTGGTTTGGTGTGCGTCCGGGTTGTACGGTGCGACCATCGGCCCGAACAGCGCCATCAGTAGGAAGAACGCCAGCAGTACCGCACCCACCTTCGCGAGTGAGTTGCGGAACACCTGCTGGAAGGCGTTAATGAACTCCTGCCTCTGTCGGGCGCCGACGACGCTATCGTCGGCCTCCTTGCGTAGCGACGTACCGTCGCCGTCAGTGTCAGTTTCCGTTGCCATGGTTCAGTTGTAGCTCACCCGCGGGTCGAGGTAGCCGTACAGGATGTCGGCTACCATGTTCATCGTCAGCACCATTCCCGCCATCAGTAGGAAGGCGAACTGTGCGACCGGGTAGTCCCCGCGGAAGACCGAGTTCACCATCAGCCGGCCGACGCCGGGGTAGGAGAACACCGTCTCGACGAGTACGTTGCCGCCGAACGAGAACGCGATGGCGACGGCGAACGCCGTCATCACAGGGAGGATGGCGTTCCGGGCGACGTGTTTGTACATCACGTCGCTCTCAGACATCCCCTTGGCCCGGCAGATGTCGACGAAGTCCTCACCAATGACCTCGAGCATGCTCGTCCGCATGAGCATCAACGGCAACCCCGTCAGATACAGCGACATCGAGACAATGGGGAGGACCGCGTGCCGGTAGAACGCCGGTCTCGTGAGGAGTTCGAGGTGACTCGTGAACGTCTCGCCTGCCGGGAGTATTCCTCCGTACGGGAAGAACGCGAACATCCCCGAGAGGAAAAACAGCAGCAGCAGGCCGACGTAGAACCGGGGCGACGAGCGGAACAGGATTGCCATCACGAGTCCGGCTCGCTCGAGGGGTTCCCCACGCTTCCACGCGAGGACGACGCCTCCAAGCGTCCCGGCGACGTACGACAGGAGGATGGCAGGAACCGTGAGCAGCAGGCTGTTCTTGAGCCGGTTGAACAGCAGCGGCGCCGCGTCGGCCCGGTAGTAGAAGCTCATCCCGAACTCGAGCGTGAAGATGCTAACCAGATACTTGTAGTACTGGACGTACAGCGGTTCGTTCAGCCCGAACTGCGCCTCGATGCGCGCTATCTGTTCGGCGTTCATGCTCGGAGACATGAACAGGGCCTGGGGGGAGCCGACCTGTCGGAACAGGAAGAAGATGATCGTCGCGACGACGAGGAACGTCAGGAACGTACCGACGAGTCGTCGACCGATGAAACTACGGAAGCTCATTGCTAGACGAGGTCACCCCCGAATCGCAACGTTGTGTCAGTGTGTGCCATTGTGTATGTGTATGAGTGGTGTCCGCCCGGTAGGGCGGGAACTGGGCTACCTAGACGTTCTCGGGTGGGCCGGACGGCGCGGGGCTCTCGGGAATCTCACCCTCGGGGTGGTAAAGCGTCCCGTCGGTGATCTCGTAGCCCGCGTCGGTGAGGAACGCCTTCGCCGACTCGTCGTTCTCCTCGGTCCACTTCTTGACGTCGGGGTTGTGCCAGAACTCCAGCACCGGCGCAGTCGGCGAGTGAGCCGGTTCCGCGTAGCCGTTGTACATCTCCGTCGCGATGGTCTCTTTCGGGATAACCGACGAACAGGCCTTGCGGACCGCCGCGTCGTAGAACGGCGATCGGCGGGTGTTCATCGCAAGTTCGTCGTAGCCGACCGACCGGATCGCGTCGAACGTGAGGTGGTCGGTGTTGGAGGCCATCTCCTCCATCACGTCGGGGTTCGCGCCCGTTTGGATGAGGAAGTCGACGTCGCCCCGCTCCAGTGCGTTCGTCTGCGCCTGGGACTCGGTAATGATACGGATGATCATCTCGTCGATCTTCGGCGCCGCGAAGTGGTCCTCGTTGGCGACGACTCCGATCTCCTCGGAGGGAGTCCAGTGGTCGAACTTGAACGGACCACTGCCGACGTAGCCGTTGGCGCCGAGGTCCATGTCGTTGTCGGTCGGGTTCCAGAGATACGGCGCCTCGACGTTCGTCTCGTCGGGGACCCGGCTCCAGACGTGCTGGGGCAGGATGTGGATCCGGGAGAACGCGAGGACGAACACCGGTGCGAACGGCCGCTCGAGGTTGAACTCGACGCGACCGTCGTCGAGGACGCTCGCTCCGTCCGGCTTGAATGGAAGGACGGCGTCCGCGAAGAACGGCGTCTCCCACTCACGCAGATAGTTGAAGGTGAAGGCGATGTCCTCCGCCGTCATGTCCTCGCCGTCGTGCCACTGGGGCAGGTCGTCGCGCAGCGTGAACGTAATGGTCTGGCCGTTGTTGGACACCTCGTACTCTTCGGCTAGCCACGGTTGCGGGAGGCCGTCGGTGCCGATGCGCAGCAGTTTGTCGTGGGTGATGCGGTTGGTGATGAGGTTCGCCTCACCGGCCGCGAGTGGGCTGAGTTGTCCCGCCTCAATGGTGTAGGACGAAACCAGCTTCGTCTTGTTGCCCGTCGGTTCGACGCCCGTCCACGTCCAGATGTTCTTGTAGCCCAGACCGGGGACGTTCGTCCAGTTGGTGAACTCGCCGGTGTTGATGACGTTGATGAGATTGCCGTGGACGATGGGCATCTCGCCGCCAGGTAGATCCATCAGGTACGCTTGGCACTCCTTCACGAGCTGCTGGCGCTCCTCCCGGTCGAGTGCCTCCGCCTGCGCGTCGAGCAGCCGGTCGGCTTCCTCGTCCTGGAACGCCGTCCAGTTGTAGCTGCCCGCTGCCGCCTGCGAGGAGTGGTAGTTCTTGTACATGAGCATGTGCGGGTCGAGGCGGTGGGGCCGCCCCGTGTACCCGAGACTGCTCACGTCGTAGTCGCGCTCGTCGTAGACCTTCGTGAGCTGACGCTGGCGGTTGACCGGGGTGAAGGTCATGTTGAACCCCAACGTCTCGTCCATGTTGTCGGAGATGGCCTGGAGCGCGCTGTAGGTCTGCTGGGAGCTCTGCGTGTAGCTGAGCATCTCGACACTGCGGACCTCACGCTCCTCGAGCTGGCCGCCGCCGCCACCGGTGATGCTCGAACAGCCCGCGAGAGAGGTGAGCGCCCCTGCCGCCCCGATACCTTTCAGTACCCGTCGTCGGGTAGTCGTGTTCTTGCCGGCAGTGTCACTACCGGCTTGGTTGACAAACTCTGTCACACTTTTAAATTCTGCCCAGGGGGCTTAAACGTTGGCATATTTATAAATGATTCGTCATCAACGGCAGACAGTATTGGAGTCCCCAACTAGCCACGGTTAGAGTGGTAACACGGTCGAGAGCGATTACCGGCGGTTGCGGTCCACTGCCGCTGCCCAAACAGCTAATGTCTACCTCTGGTGAGACCGATGTATGGACGAACTGAAGGAGATCCTGTCGAGCCTCAGCGAGGAACTGGACGAGGATCAATCAGAGTCTTTGGAACGCGAAGGTGTCGAACACGATCTCGACGCGATCGAGCGCATGGTCGACGACGTGCTCTGGTACCAGCGCCTCGACGGTGTCGCCGAGATCGAGCAGGTAACCACCGTCGGCCCATCGCCGGAGAACGACACCCGCCGTCTCGAGCAGGAGGGAAACCACGTGAAAATCCCCTGCTACGTGTTCACACCGGTCGACGCGGTCGACACGGACGAGAGCCGCCCGGTTATCGTGTTCGCCCACGGCGGCGTCCACGCGAACTTCGACACCATGTACGTGAACATCGTCGAGGAGATGCTCTCTCAGGGCTATCTGGTGATTGCCCCCGAGTACCGCGGTTCGACCGGTTACGGCGAGAACCACTACAAACTAATCGACTATGGGGGCCGCGAGGTCGAGGACACGTGGGCCGCCCGCGAATGGATCGTGGAACACCACGAACTGGCGGACGAAGACCGCGTCGGGGTGCTCGGCTGGAGCCACGGGGGACTCCACGCGCTGTTCAACGCGTTCGAGCATCCTGATGGCTACGCGTGTGCGTACGCCGGCGTTCCCGTGACCGACCTCGTCGCGCGGATGGGATATACGGAACAGTCCTACCGCGACCTGTACGAGGCCGATTACCACATCGGCCAGGCGGCCTCCGAAGATCCCGACGAGTACCGCGAGCGATCTCCAGCGTGGCACGCCGGAAAACTGGAGATTCCGCTCCGCATCCACGCGACTCGCAACGACGGCGACCTGAACGAACTGGAGATCGATCGCCTGGTCGAGGCGCTCGACGCACACGGGAAAGAGTACGACCTCGAGTTCCACGACGACGCACCCGGCGCACACAAGTTCGAACGGATCGACACGACGTTCGCCAAGGCCTCGCGCGGCCGACTCTACGAATTCCTCGACGAACATCTCGACGCGCCGGGAGAGAACCCTTACGAGAACCTGAACTGACCGCGCTCCCCGCGGATTCCGCGGCTCACTCCGCCAGCGGTGGCAGCCCCTGATCCGCCCGGATCGTCTCGACGTAGTTCCTGACGTTCTCACGGAGGTTGTCGTTCGGGGCGACTCCGAGATCAGCCCTCGCTGCACTTCCGTCGATCCGCCCGACATAGGGAGAGTCGCCTTTGATCGACAGGTCGATCTCCGCACCCGGAACCAGTTCGTGGAGGTGGTCGGCGATCTCCGGCACCGTGGCGACGGCACCGCTCGCTGCGTTGTAGAGCCGTCGCGACAGGTCGGCATCCGGCCGCAGTGCCGCGGCGGCGAACAGCCGGGCGACGTCCTCGACGTAGATCCAGTCCATCGTACCGTCCTGGACCGTCATCGACACTGGTTGCTCCAGTGCTGCTCGGACGAACAAGTTTGCGAGGCGGCCGGACGGCGAGCGGTCCGCCACCGGCGCTTCGTGCTCCACATCGAGATATTCGGGCGTGTTGAACGGGCCGAACACCCCTGTCGGTCGGAGCCCGACGAGCGACAGCCCGAACTCCTGAGCGTACAGCTCCGCCTGTTGCTCACAGCAGGCCTTGGTCGCTCCGTAAATCGAGTCCGGTCCGATGAGGTCGTCCTCGTCAACAGGGAGTTCGTGGTAGTGTTCCGCGTGGCCGTAGACCGCCATCGTCGAGGCCCAGGCAACCCGCTCGATCTGATCGTCTAGGGTTCGAGCCGCCTCGAAGACGTTGTTGGTCCCCGTCACGTTCACTTCGATCGCCTGCCGTGGCTCCCGCGCAGCGATCAGCGACGTGACCGCGCCGAGGTGGATGACGCGCGTTGCACCGGTCTGTCGGACCGTTCTGACAACGGCCGTCGGGTCGGTCAGATCGAGCCGCTGGAGCGAGAGGTCCTCGAGGACCCCGAGTTTGCGAAGGCGTGTCGGGTCGGTGCTGACGTCCGTCGCGATGACGTCGACGCCATCCTCGACCAGCACTTTCGCCGTGTGGGCGCCGACGAACCCTGTCGCGCCGGTGAGCAGGACGGTAGGAGAGGGCATTCTCAACGTCCCCTGGTGCCTGACTCGGAGACGTCGCCGGCCGACTCCGGCTTCAAACTCTGTTCGGGCATGAGGAACCTCTGTGTTGGCATGAGGTGTGAGCCGCCGTTGACGTTCCACTCGCCGCCCGTGACGAAGGACGTGTCGTCGCTACAGAGGTAGTGGATGACGCTGGCGACCTCGTCGGGTTGGCCCGCCCGTTGCATCGGAGTCAGTTTACGCATCGTCTCGATGCCCTCCTCGGTGAACAGCCCCTCGTCGTTCCCCCGCTGTCCGATCGTCGTCTCGATCGCGCCGGGGATCACGCAGTTGACCCGGACGTGTGGCGAGAGCTGTTTCGCGAGACCCCGGTTGAGTCCCAGGACACCTCCCTTCGACGCGGAGTAGTGGACACCTCCGGAGACGCTGCCCTTGGTACCCGCTCCGCTGGAGACGTTGACAACGGTACCGGTGCCCCGACGGAACATCGGCGGCGTCGCCCACCGGGCGACGTTGTACTGGCCTGTGAGGTTCACGTCGAGGACGTGATCCCAACGGTCGGGTTCGAGGTCCTCGATCCAGTAGTACTCCGTGATGGCCGCGTTGTTCACGACCGCAGTGAGGTCGGCGTCGGCCTCGATCTCGGCGACGACCTCCTGGACTGCATCGTGGTCCGAGACGTCGACCTGGAAGCCGACTCCGCCGTCGAGTTCGGCCGCCGTCTCGTGGGCCACATCATCGATATCGAGGATGGCCACCACGTTGTGAGCGTCGTCGGCAGCGAAGCGCTCGGCCGTCGCCTTCCCGATTCCCCGACCACCGCCGGTGACCAGCGCGGCCGTTTTCCCGGTTGGGGGGCCAGCGTCGGCTGCCGGCTTGGTGGCCTGTTCGGGCATGAGGAAATCCTGTGTCGGCATGAGATGTGAGCCGCCGTTGACCGTCACCTCGCTCCCGGTAACGTAAGAGGCGTCCTCAGTACAGAGGAAGTGGATGACGTTCGCTACCTCGGAAGGTTCCCCGTAGCGGCGCAAGAGCACGAGACCGAGCATGGTCTCGATGCCGGACTCGGTCCAGAGGCCCGCTTCCTCGTCGTCCGCCTCTCCGATCGAGGTCTGGATGAGACCTGGAATCACGCAGTTGACTCGGACGTGTGGCGAAAGCTGTTTCGCGAGGCCACGGCTCAGCCCCAGGACACCACCCTTCGACGCGGAGTAGTGGACGCCACCCGAGACGCTCCCACGGGTTCCCGCTCCACTGGAAATATTCACCATCGCTCCCGACCCGCGTCGGTACATCCCCGGCGTGACCGCCCTCGCCACGTTGTACTGCCCTTTGAGGTTCACGTCGAGGACGTGCTTCCACTCGCTCGGTTCGAGGTCCTCGATCCAGAAGTACCGGGAGATTCCGGCGTTGTTGATCGCAGCCTCGATACGCGCCTCGTGGCTCTCTTCGAGGTCCTCGACGGCCTCGAACACCGCCGCCTGGTCGGCGACGTCGACCTGGTAGCCGACGCCGCCCTCGATCTCCTCGGCGACGTCCTGGACAGACTCATCCACGTCGAACAGTGCAACGATGTCGTAGTCGTCGTCAGCAGCGAACCGCTCTGCAGTCGCCCGGCCGATGCCGCGTGCGCCGCCGGTAACGATGGCGGTTTGCTGTCTTGTCATACGTTATCAAGAGCCACATAAATTATAAATTGACCGATTGGGAGGCTGGGTTGCCGATAGCCGGCCCAGAAGTTCGAGACTCAGCTCTATTCCAGGCTTCATCAGTCCCGCACTTGGTGCTCACTCAATGGCCAACGCACTCGCCGGAGTTCGCAGGTTTGGCTCTCGTCGAGCGGAAAACACTAGTCGTTGCTCTGTTGAACAGCCGTTCCCTCTGCGGATTTGATCGCTAATTTCAGGGGATTTGAACGCCGTCTGGTGATATGAGCTGTCTCAGGGATCCCACAGAGACCTTTCACAAATTCGCCACGAACCATATTGAGGAGCAAACCGAACCCGCCGTCGCCGACGGCGACGACGGGTACGACAAATCCACGAAGATCGGCCTCTTACTGCTCAGAGAGGAGATCAACAAACCGCTACGGAAACTTGAAGACTACCTCAACGAGATGCCAGGCATTCTCGATGTGTTCGGACTTGAGAAATCTCCGGATCACACGTCATTCAGCCTGTGGGACGGCGAATTCCCGATGAATGAGTTGCCCCGCCTGCTCCGCTGATTTGCGGAGCAGGCGGGGCTTTCGGGAACTGGCTCAATCGACGCAAGTGGTTTCCAACGAGATCAGTCACGCTCACGACCGAGCCCTCGTCACTCACGAAAGCGAACTCCCCCCGTCGACGTTGACGACTGCCCCGGTCATGTACTCCGCGCCCTCCCCACAGAGGAACTCGATGACTTTCGCGGCGGCGTCGGGGTCGCCGAGTTCCCGCAGGGGAATATTCTCGACGGCCGCGTCGAGTTCTTCCTCGGTCCAGAGATCCGAATCGGTCGCCAGCGGCGTGTCCATCAGCCCCGGGACGACACAGTTGACGCGCACGTCCGGCGCGAGCTGTTTCGCCAACCCCTTTGTCAGTCCGAACACGCCAGCTTTCGCCGCGGAGTAGTGGACGCCGCCGCTCGCGCTGCCGCGCTGGCCGGCCCCGGAGGAGACGTTGACGATGTAGCCATGACCGCGTTCGAACATCGCCGGCGCCGCGGCGTGGACGGTGTGGTACTGCCCGGTTAGATTGATATCGATCATGTCGTGCCACTCGTCGGGTTCGAGATCCCCGATCCAGAAGTAGCGCGACACGCCCGCACAGTTGACGATCGCTTCGACGTTCGCGACCGCCTCGATCGCGTCGACCGTGTCGTGGACGGCGTCGAAATCACTCACGTCGACCTGGAACGCCTCGATCGACGGGTTGTCGGCGTACATCTCCTCGGTCCTGTCGTTGACGTCGAATGCGGCGACGGTGTCGTACTCCTCACCGCGTGCAAGGCGTTTGACTGTCGCTGCCCCGATGCCGCTCGCGCCGCCGGTAACGATGGCTGCCGTAGTGTCGGTCACGACCGTGCCATCGCTCCGGTGTTCGAAAAGGGTTGCTGTGGGTGTGCTACTTGAACACAGGGACGACCTCGTCCGCGAACAGGCTCGCCCCTTCCGTGCCGGGGAAGTCCACGAACTCGACGACGACCTCGCCGATCCCGATGTCGGCGTACCGCTCGATGTCCGCGACGATCTGTTCGGGCGTGCCGACCAGGTGGTGCTCGCTCTCGTCGAGGTTCTCCTCTTTGAACATGGGGACCTCGTCGAGCAGCGCCGCCACCTCCTCCTCGGTCTCGCGGACGATACACCGCGCGAACCAGGACTTCTCGATAGCGTCGTAGTCGGTGCCGTAGGTGTCACAGTGGTCCGCGAGCACCGAGAGCTTCCGGTCCATCAGGTCGATCGACCCCCAGTAGTTCCACACGTCGGCGTGTTTGGCCGTGATACGGAGCGTGAACTCCTCGCCGCCGCCGCCCAGCATAATCGGCGGGTGGGGATTCTGTACCGGGTGTGGCTTACAGACGGCGTTGTCCACCGTGTAGTAGTCGCCCTCGTAGGAGAACTCGTGATTCGTCCAGAGCCCCTTGAGTATCTCGATGGTCTCTTCGAGTTCGCGGAGCCGTTCCGATGCGGGCGGCCACTCGTAGCCGTAGGCTGTTGCCTCGTCGTCCTTCCAGCCGGCGCCCATCCCGAGTTTGAGTCGGCCCTCGCTGATCTCGTCGATGGTCGCCGCGACCTTCGCCAGGAACGGCCCGTGCCGGAGGGGGTTGTTGATCGTCTTCGGGTAGAGATACACGTCCGACGTCTCGGCCGCCAGGGCCGCGAGCGTGGTGGTGCACTCCATCGTGCCGGCGCCGCCACCTGTCATCAGGTGGTCGGGAACGGCCAACCCATCGTATCCAAGCCCCTCGATTTCGAGCCCGAACGACCGCTGGTCCGCCCACGAGATTGCGTCCGCGAACGGGAGGGTCGAGTACTCTGAACTGCCGACGCTGGTCGGAACGTTGACGGCGAACTCCATGCCCAAACAGGCGACGGCGCCGGTAAATAGTTTTACCTGGCCTCGAACAGCCGGTCGTCAAGTTCGACACCGATCCCAGGCCGGGAGGGGATCTTGACCTCGCTCGCGAGGGGCAGGCTCGGCGTCGTCGGATCCTCCGCAGCGAGGCCCGTACAGAGCTCCGCCCCGGCGGAGAGGTTGTCGAGCACGGCAGCCACATGGAGGTTCGCCGTTGCGTCCAGCGACGTGCCGAAGGCGCTGACGACGCTGACGCGCATCTCCCGGCGGCTCGCGATTCGACCCATCTCCACGATTCGTTCGAGCGATCCGGCTTTCGCGAGCTTCAGGTGACAGCCGGCGACCGCGTCAGGGTGTTCCGCCACGTCGTCGGGCCCGGCGAACGACTCGTCGGCGTACACCGGGATATCGGTGGCTTCCCAGAGCCGGCGCATGTCGTCGATGCGGTGGGTCGCGACTGGCTGTTCGATATACTCGATACGGTCCGGGTGTTCCAGTCGGTCGATGACCCGCTTCGCCCGGTTGTACCGTCGCCAGCCGGTGTTTGCGTCCACCCGGACGATGCCGTCGTCAGGCAGCGCCGTGGTCACCGCGTCGATGCGCTCCACGTCTCCCTCGACGTCCCCGTCGGCTTTGACCTTGAAACTCCGGAACCCCCCGGCCGCGGCCTCGGCCACGCGGTCGGCCGCCGCCGCCGGCGAGAGCGCGGGGATCACCTGGGTCACTGGCACCGACTCCCGGATCCGGGAGCCGAGAAGGGTCGAGAGCGGAACCTCCGCCTGTTTCGCCGAGAGGTCGAGCAGAGCCATCTCGACGGCAGCCTTCGCCCCGGGCGCGCCGGGGAACTTGTCGATGAACTTCCTCGTTGCAGTGGTGGCGGCAGACAGCGTCTCCCCCTCGACGTTCGAGGCCAGATACCGGTCGACGACTGCTTCGAGCCCCTCACCGACGTCCCCAGTAAACCACGGGAGGGCAGTCCCCTCCCCGTACCCGACGTGGTCCGTATCGGTCCGTAGTCGGACGAACAGATGCTCCGTCCCGGCGTGGGACTCGTAGCTGACGGGGAAGGCGTCCCCGAACGGAATCGTACGGCTGACGGTGTCGATAGCGGTGATCTCCATCTGTCGCTGTCGCCTTTCCGGGCGGGGTAAATAAAGCTCGTGGCGAGCAGGTTACTCGAACGCCGGGATGACCTCCTCGCCGAAGCGCTCGATCGCTTCGGCGTGGGTCTCGAAGTCCAACAGCGGGTGCCACATCCTCGTGAGGACGTGAAGCTCCCCGTCGACGGCGGCCTCGTACGTTCGGAGCTGGTCGACGATCGTTTCAGTATCGCCGACCAGCGCGCCGTTGCGGACCTGTTCGATCTCCGTTTTGGTCATCGACTCGAGTTCCCACTGGGACGGGTCGCGGTCGTCCGCGTGCTCAGCGTACTTGCGCCGGGAGTAGGCCAACGATGGTCTGAGCTGATCCCACGCGGTCTCGGCGTCGTCGTGGACGTGGGTGTACTGCATCAGCGCGACCGTGAAGTCGTCGTCGACCCGCCCGGCCATCCGGTCGAGGTTGTCCTCAAACTGGGCGAACGAGGAGCGGTAGGACTGTTCCTCGTCGTAGTAGACGATACCGATGTGGCCGTCGGTCCGCCTGACTGCCCGCTCGACGGCGTGTTCGGAGGTCCCGCCGAGATAGATCTCCGGGCCCCCGTCCGACGGTGTCGGCTCGACCCGGAGGTCGTCGTACTGGAAGAGTTGGCCGTCGAACGAGAACGTGCCCTCTTGCCACGCCCGGCGGCAGAGTTCAATCGTCTCGACGACGCGCGTTCCCCGCGTCGACTTGTCCACGTCGAAGACGTCGAATTCCCGGTCCATGTAGCCGTTGGCGAGCCCCAGGCGGAACCGACCGCCCGAGAGTAGGTCGACCGTCGCCGCGTCCTCCGCCAGTCTGATCGGATCGTGAAGCGGGGCGAGCGCGATGCCCGTCCCGATGTCGATCGTCGTCGTCGCCTGCGCCAGCGCGGCCGACAGCGGCAGCACCGACGGCGAGTAGCCGTCGTCAAAGAAGTGGTGCTCCGAGGTCCAGGCCACGTCGAACCCGTGTTTCTCGGCGAGTTGAGCAAGGCGAATCGATTCGTCGTACACCTGTTCGTAGCCCCGCCCCGACCCGGGAGGTCGTTGTGCTGTGAGCAGGCCGTACCCGAACTCCATACGTTCCCATCCACTCCGGAGGCTTTGACTCTGTCCCCTGTGGATGGCCACGCAGTACGTTCGACGATACCGAACGATTGGCAACAGTTTCCACCGACGTGTACGGAAATCGCGCAGTTTTGCCCTATAAGAGTCGTTTCAACGTACCAACCACGAGACCCGTTCACTAATGTCGAACACTTATGCGGCCGGAACGTAATCGTCGGGTAGGATGACGCCACCGAAACGACCGGAGCGGAACACGATCAAGTCAGCAGAGAAGCTCTTTCGGATCGTCGACACGCTCGTCGAGTTGGAGGGAGCAGGGGTGACGGAGCTGGCAGATCATCTGGGGCTGCCCAAGAGTAGTGTCCACAACTACCTCCAGACGATGGTACACGGCGGCTACGCGGTGAAGAAGGGCGAGACGTACCACGCCGGGCTTCGGTTTCTGACCATCGGCGGCCATCTGCGCGAGCAGGACGAGGCGTTCCAGCTATCCCGCCCTATCGTCGAGGACCTGGCCGAACAGACCAACGAGCGGGCCCAGTTCATTGTCGAGGAGAACGGCCGCGGTATCTTCATTCATCGCGCCGCCGGCGAACGGGCGATCGACGCCGGCACACGGATCGGGAAGCGCATCTGGCTCCACTCCACCGGCGCGGGCAAGGCGATTCTCGCACACATGGACGAGGATCGGCGTGAGGCGGTCCTCGACCGGTGGGGGCTGCCGCCGCGCACGGAGAACACGATCACTGATCGAGCGCGTCTCGACGCGGAACTCGAATGGATCAGGGAACAGGGGTACGCGGTCAACGACGAGGAGGGAACGATCGGCCTCCGCACGGTCGCCGTCCCGGTTATCGGTCCCGAGGACGAGTTGATCGGCGCACTGAGCGTCTCGCGGCCCTCCCGTCGCCTGAACGACGAGCGATGCTCGCCCGAGATCGTCAAAGCACTCTCCGGGAGCGCGAACGAACTCGAACTCCGTGTGGCCTACAGCTGATACCGCAGTAACTCAGACACCCTTACAGCCGTACTACTGTAACGGTTATGCGTTTGATAATAGTGAACACTATTGCCCACAGTTCGGTGGCTGACCGCAGTGTCGACTGTGGGTCGAGCGAGCACTCCCCGCGGCGCTCGCGGATCGTCTCCGTTCGGGAGCAAGGTCGGAGTGGGCGTGGTCCGTCTCGTCGGAGGAGGAGTATACCCGGCCTCTCACTGGGACTGATCGGCGTGACCGTCTGGATAAGGAGTTCAGGAACTCGTCCGTACGGCACGTCTGCCCGGGTAGACGATTGTCGTCGTGTCGCTCTGCTCGATGATCGCCGCGAGATCCGCCTCGGAGTACGTCGCCCGGCGCGCAACTCGACCAGTCGTTCTGGGGTGCCTGGCTCTCCTCGCTGCTCTCGGGCGCCCACTTCGCACCCCAAAACCGAGGCGGGGGGCCCGGTCGGCGGAGGCGGCGGCTGGTGGTGGCACACTCCTAAGGACACGCGAGACAAGGTTGACGTCGACGTCCTCACCGAGGAGGTGAAGCTCTACACCGCCCTCGTGAGCCACGTCTGTGAGTCGACGGTGCTCCCCCCACGACTACCGGGCGACCGTCGATGACGCGCGCTCGCTATTCGACGAAATTGAGTCCGAGGCCGACGTCGCTGTCGAGTTCGACGCCGAACGCGAGCGCCTCACCGACCTGGCAGAGACGCTCGAGGCGGTGTACGCGAAGATTGACGCGGTCGCCGACGGCGTCGCCGTCGACACCGAGGAACTGCAGGTCCGCCTCGGCAACACGCTCAACCCGGCGATCTAGATGGCCGGGCCCGACAACGAGAACGAACCGTCGTCAGGGTGGGAGCGCCTGCCCCATCTCCGGTCGACCCGGGATCTCACCGGCGGCACCGAACGGAGCCGTCTCTTCGCCGAAACGGGACTCCGGAAGGGGCGTGCCAGGCTCCAGCACCGGCTCGATAGGGCGAAACGGCTCGGAGAATCGTTCCTCGCGTCGCAGTAAAACGGACGGACGCTGCCTACACCGACCAGCCGCCGTCGACGGGCAGCACCTGTGCCGTGATGAAGCGGGCGGCGTCGCTGCTGAGGAACGCGACGGCCTCCGCGATGTCCTCGGGGTCGCCGATATAGGGGAGGAGTGTCCGTCGAGTCGCATCGACGAGGCGGGCCTGGTCACCCAGCTCCCCGGCGCTCTTTCCGACGAGATCTCCCTTCTCGATGTCGGGGCGGATGATCCCCGGGGCGACGGCGTTCACCCGGATACCGTCCTTGGAGTAGTCGCCGGCAAGCTGTCGGGTCATGCTCATGAGCGCGCCCTTGGCCGAGGCGTAGTCGGCAGACTCCTGGTAGGGGACCAACCCCCCGACGGAGGCCATGTTGATGATCCGTCCGTCACCGCGCTCGACCATCTCCGGGATTGCGCGCTTGCAGACGTGGTAGGCGCCCTCGACGTGGATGCTGTACATCTCGCGCCACATTTCAAGGGAGATGTCCTCGATCGTCCCCCGACTCCCAATCCCGGCGTTGTTGACGACAATCGACGGGTCATCGTACGTCCGGCACACCTCGAACAGTTCGTCGACATCGTCCGGGTCGGAGACATCACCGACGACGAGTTCGCCGTCGTCGACGAGATCGTCGAAGTGTGGGCCCCCGTCGTGTGGCTCGGCGTCGATGTCGAGTCCGACGACGGTCGCACCGCGTTCGGAGAAGAGTTCGGCAGTCGCCCGACCGATGCCGGCGCCTGCGCCCGTTACGATCGCTGTATGTCCCTCTAGGGAAAGCCGCATGGGACCACTATCGACAGACCGGATAATAAACGCGAGGGTGGTGAAGTCGGTAGTGTTCAGATAAGCTGATTCCATGCGAAAGCGAACGATCTGAGCCACTCGTCAGCAGTTTCTGCTTGGGCGTTGCTGAAACAGTTTGAGAAACAGGTAGTTCTGCGTTTCACCTCACGAAATACACGTTCGACGCTATTCCGATTTCCATGCCGTTCGTATCTGAAATCGAGGTTGTGTTTTTCACAGGCACGATGAAGCGGAACCGCACCATCAACGAGAAAGATCGCTTCGTCAACATCGTGTTTGTCGCGGATTTCAGAGAAAAAACCGATCTGCGAGAGCGTTATTTCTTGTCGGTTCAAGCTTTGTGTGTAGCAAATCATTTGTTTCAGGATCGACGGCAGCGTACAGCCAATATTGCTGATCATCAAGCTGAATCACAGTTTCATCAACCGCAACGTGATTCGGGCTCCGACCAGCTTCCGGCTGTAGATCGGCCTTGTGAACCCAGTTATGAACTGTGGATCGTACCCGATCAACACCGAACACCTCAAGAAACGAAACAGTATTCGAAAGCGATAATCCAGACAGATGAAGCTGAATACTGAGCTTCATCAATAGCCGCGGTGTTGCTTCTCGCTCCACAAACTCTACGTTCATCTCGTCTAAACAGCCGCTGAGGCGGTCGTTTTCGGGCATAGGTCACTTTGAAAACGCACCGCCTCACCTTTCAATCCTTATCTGAACACCGCCCAGAAAGTACCCCACAGTTTCTTACCATCTTCCGGAACAAGCCACCATTGTCCAGAATCCTCGGTACGGACGGGTTCATGTTCACAGTACGGAAGGTATCCTGCAACGCTAAGCACTTCATCACACATTGCGGGACAGTGAATCCCAAGGCGTCCTGCTGGTTCTCTATTCCCTGCTGCAACTACCGGGCATACTTCGTCCTCTCTAGATACGTAACGTGTTTCGCGGCTTAGTGAACATCGGCCTTTGCACTCGTGCGGGATCCCAATAGACATGTTCAGCAGGTCAACCCCCGAATCCGCAGCGTCATTGATGGCAGAAATTACTGCACCTCGATTCCCCCCTGGTTTGGATTCTCCTTCTTGCTTTTTGCCAATCTGAAACGTACTAAATGTTGCTTCTGGCGCCATCATTGATGCAAGTTGGAGTACAGATGAACCATGGCCTGTTGGATCAAACGTATCTGTAGAGACGTAGTCATCATGAGCTTCTTTAAAATGGATCTCAGACTGGATCTCCTGCGGTGGTTCTCCTAGTGAATCTAGTATACCGATGTGAACATCTTCTCCCTGGTCATTGGTTTCCGAAAAATTGAGAGATGATAAAAAGGACTTATAAACAAAATTGATGAAACTGTCTACATTATCGAACCGGTCTGGGATTGAAAATCTTCCGAGTCAAGAGTATACACGTCGTCGTTGTCTAACTCTACTGAAACGACTCCCTCGATGGTGCAGACTGAATCGACCTCTTTCTCTGGGAGCGTGACGCGGTATGTGGTATTACCAATCGCCTCGATATCTCGTGTCTCAACACCTGATAGAACGTTCGTGAATTCATCGTTCCCGGCTGTATACCCGACTAGGAGGCTGATGGTATTGTGGCTATCACTGCCACGCATCTTCTGGACCTCGGGCTCGATGAATTCGGGCATAGAGGAGTATAGATACCGGCTGAGTTTTAAATCTGGTCATCACCGACATGTCTGATACGCATCTGGTACAGTGACATACGAAAATAGCTGTATACTAATCATCTTCCTGCGCTCGTTGATTCTCACGTCGGTCTCGGCTGCGGCGGTTACCAATCACCGCGCCACACCTTCGACACGGTTTTGCCCACCCCAACAGAACTCTCAGCCATGAGTTCCTACGAGCGCGTCACTGCGCACGTCGAGGATGTCGAGAGCCTGCGCAAGGAGGGTCGCCGCAAGATGGACTGGGCGCTCCAGCACATGCCCATCTGCGCCTCGCTCCGTGAGGAGTTCGAGGCTGAGCAACCCTTCGCCGGCGAAACCATCGGGATGGCGATGCACGTCGAGGCCAAGACCGCGATTCTGGTCGAGACCCTCGCCCTCGGTGGGGCCGAGGTGGCCGTCACCGGCTGCAACCCGCTCTCGACCCACGACGACGTGAGTGTCGCGCTGGACGCTGTCGACAACGTCACCTCCTACGCAGTTCGGGAGGTCGACGACGATGGCTACTACACCGCCATCGAGTCCGTCATCGACCACGAGCCGACCATCACCGTCGACGACGGCGCGGACATGGTGTTCCGCATCCACCAGGAACACCCCGAGCTCATCGACTCCATCGTCGGCGGGGCCGAGGAGACCACTACGGGCGTCCACCGCCTGCGCGCGATGGACGACGACGGCGAACTCCACTACCCGATGTTCGCGGTGAACGACACGCCGATGAAGCGCCTCTTCGACAACGTCCACGGCACGGGCGAGTCGGCGCTCTCGGCCATCGCCATGACTACGAACCTCTCGTGGGCCGGCAAAACCGTCGTCGTCGCCGGCTACGGCTACTGTGGCAAGGGTGTCGCCTCGAAGGCCGCCGGACAGAACGCCAACGTGGTGGTCTGTGAGGTCGAACCCCGGAAGGCCCTCGAAGCCCATATGGAGGGCTACGACGTGCTCCCGATGGAGGACGCCGCCGCGGTGGGTGACGTGTTCATCACGACCACGGGCAACCGCGACGTAATCACGCGCGAGCATTTCGAGTCCATGCAGGACGGCGTGCTGCTGGCCAACGCGGGCCATTTCGACGTGGAGATCAACCTCGAGGAACTGGACGACCTTGCGACCGCGCGCTATGAAGCCCGTGACGGCGTCGAGAGCTTCGAGATGGCTGACGGTCGCCGCCTGAACGTGCTGGCGGAGGGTCGACTCGTCAACCTCGCCGCGCCCGTCGGCCTGGGCCACCCTGTCGAGGTCATGGACCAGTCCTTCGGGATTCAGGCGGTCTGTGTCCGGGAGATCGTCGAGAACGGTGCCGCCTACGACGCCGGCGTCCACGAGGTGCCTGACGAACTGGACAAGGAGGTCGCGGAGATCAAACTCGACGCCGACGGCGTCGAGTTCGACAGCCTCAGTGACGAGCAGCGCGAGTATATGGACTCCTGGCAGCACGGGACGTGAACTACCGTACGTTTTAGAAATTAGAAATTAGTCGGGGCTTTCCACACAATGGTTAACCATTCTCTTCAGTCCGTACAGGACATGGCTCCTGATGGAAGAGCATCAACTCGGGAAAATATACACAAACGATCAGTTTAATCCGACAGTATATAGCGAATCGCCGTTTAGGTCATCTGGTGCATCACCTGACGGCAGTTGCACTGGGCACAACGAACTGAATGCATATACGGATCGATACACTAGATGCACCGCGGATGCAATTGGATATACTCATACTGATCAATTCTAAATGAACCGACGGAATACCCTCTTGACACTTATAAGCGGTTTTCTACTCATTTCGGGCTGTTCCGACTCTCCACGTGGGGAGACCAAGACAGGAACACCAAGTTCGACGCCGACTGCGGCGCTCTCTGACCTCGATCCCGAAGCGCTCCTTCCACAGGAGGGGGACGGGTGGCGCCACGTTAATTCGAAGAATTACACGTGGACCCATCTAGGGGCTGATGACGGTATTAAGGGTTACTACGAAAAGGATGGCGCGCTTCGTGCCGAGGTCATCATAATGAAGGTATCTGACGATGGGGCGGGGAGTACAGCCGAGCGTGAGGCCCGCACCCTTTACTGTCAAGCTGGCTGGCAAGTTGTCGTCGTCCGCGGGCCGTTTGCCGTTGCGGCTAGCACGGGAACACCACGAAAGAGCTTCACCCCTGAAGCGCCACCAACGATGGATCAGACGGCCATCTCGGAGAGCGAAGACGCGGTCGTGACGCTACTATCGAACTCACCGCGCCTAAGCAGGGAGATGATCGCCGACCAGCGACTGAGAGATTCGGATTGTTAAGTAAATCACCATTTTTAATCCGATTCAACTGACGTGCCCGCGACGGTTGGTAAATCTCAGAGAGGCCCTCTCCGATCATCTCTTGTACGTTCCTCATTGCTCTCAATGCGGTTCCTTCTGAGGGAACGAGCGTTGGCACCGACCCGCTTTTCCCCGCCCACGACTCACTTCCACATATGCCCACGAACAAGAAAGGTGACCGCCGAGAGCGCGAACTCGTCAACCGGTTGGACGACGCCGGCTTCGCGGTCATGCGCGCCCCCGCCAGCGGCGGCGCAACCCAGCGCGAACTCCCGGACGTGCTCGCGGGCAACGGCGAGGAGTTCTACGCTATCGAGGCCAAATCCTCGAAGGGCGACCCCATCTATCTCACCGGCGAGGAGGTGCAGGCGCTGGTCTACTTCGCCCAGAACTTCGGTGCCAAACCCCGCATCGGCGTCCGCTTCGACCGCGAAGACTGGTACTTCTTCCACCCCGGCGACTGCTACACCACCGACGGCGGCAACTACCGCGTGAAAAAGGAGACGGCACTCGCCGACGGCACCGACATGGCTGAACTCGTTGGAGATACCGAGAAAGTCACACTCGAGGAGGCGACCAGAGCTGGGAGCGCGACCGGTGACGACGAGGGTGACGCGGACGCCGACGAGGCGATTCGCCAGCTGCTCGAGTCCGTCGCCGATGGCACCCTCAGCGTCGAGGAGGCTGCCGAGGCACTCTCCTGATCTGGGGCCCGCAGCCCTCGAACCCGCTGTGGGGTCGCATCGAAGTGTTTTAGGCTGCCGACGCGGCATTCCGAGTATGGATATCGACAAGGATATGCGCCCGAAAATCGCCCTCTCGCTGGGCGCAGTCGCCTTGCTCGTCGCTGTGTTCGTCGGCATTGGCGTCACCTACGGCGGCGCTGGCCTCTCCGCGGCCGGTGGCTACGCTCTCATCGGCGCACTAATCGGCTTCGTCCTGTTGATGGGCGTCGTCGGCGCGTATCTCTCCTCTCGCGAGTAACTACGCAGCTTCTTCGGCTGGATCTCGGTCCCGCCAGTCCACGCGCTCCGCAGCAGGCGTCTCTCGGAGGCGCTGCCGGTAGAGTTCCAGCGGATGGTCTGCCTCGTCGCGGTGACCGTTCTGGTTCGTACAAATGCCGTACGCCGCGAGCGTCTCGCAGCCAGGTGGTGGGTACTGTGCACCGCGTTTCTCGCTGACTCGGGCGACCACGTAGCTCACCTGCCGCCCAGACAGGGTCGTGTCCGCACAGAACGCCACGGCCTCGGGTTCATCCAGCCCCACTGCAGCGAGGAACGAGAGGAGCGCAAACGCCTCCCGTTCGTCCAGTTCCTCCTCACGAGCCCGTTCGCGGAGCGCTGCAATACAGTCCGGAAACAGCTCCGGGAGCACCGCGTCAATCTGGCGGACGTTTGTCCGCTCGCCCAGCAGGCTCCGGAGCGTCGAGAGCGGCTCCTCAAGTGCGTCGCCGAGCGCCTCTGCGCGCTCCTCGTCCAACTCAAACGGGAGCCCCTCGGCCACGCGGCGGTGGACCGCCTCGACTAACAGCCCACGGCCATCGGCGCCGTAGAGCTCCGCTTTCTGGACGCGAACTTCGCCCTCGGCGAGTTCGCGGTTGACCAGCCGCCACGGCTCGCCCCAGTCGCCGGCCGAAAGCGCGAGATACGCCGCAACGCCGACGCGGAACCACTGTTCGTCGCCACGGCCCGCACTGGAGCGCCCGGCGGCGCCCGGCCGGCCCGCCACGGTCTCCTCCCGGACGGCTCCCTCGAGATCGAACTCCCCGAGGACCCGCGGGAGCGAGACGGTGGCGTCGGTAGTGCTTCGGAGGCCGTCGTCGCCCCCCTCGATATCCTGGGCGAAGCGGCCTGCGGCCGTCGACGCCTCCGCGGCGGCGTACTTCTGCACGGCTTTTTCGGACGCCAACAGGGAGACCAGCAAGCGCGCGACGGGGTAGGAGAGCAGTTCGTCACGGTCGCTCCATTGTGCTGGTTCGGCGGGGGCGGTGGTCCCCTCGGTGAGTGCACGCTTCACGCGTTCCCGGCCGCGCTCGACGGCGGGGTCGCCCTCGGCGGCCAGGGCGGGGACGGAGACCCCGAGTTCGCCGACGGCCTCGCGGGCGTCGTCGAAGAACGGGTAGCGAGCGTGAAGCGGCTGCATACTCCCCGCTTTCGGAGCCCGGAGAATAAGCCCACCGACCTTTTGCTGCGCTCGGAGGCTTCGGCTCCTCGCTGGCAAAAGCTCGACCAAAAGCCGGCGTCGGCCCCTTTGGGGCCTCCGTGGCCCGCTCGCGTTGCTCACTCGTGGGGGAGTACGTTGGCCCACACAGAACAGTACCGCACAGCACCGTACCGAACCTGACTACTCCTCGCCGTCCAGCGACAGCGCAGCCAGCAACGCTTCCAACTGCACCTGCTCGTTCGCACCCTCGGCGATGCGGTAGTCCGCTTCGCCGAGTCGTTCCATCAGGCGCACGACTGCGCGGTCCGAGAGCTCGAACTCCCAGGCCGAGCGGTGGAGCTGGTCGATGATGTCCCCGCCGGCCATCCCCACGTCCGTCAGCAAGGTGTCCAGCGTTGCGCGAGCCTTCGGGAAGTCGCCGTCGACGGCAGCGGCGACCATCTCCTCGATATCCTCAGGGCGAGCGGTCGCGGTGACGGCGTAGACGGCCTCCGCGTCGACGACGTCGCCGGTCGTGGCAGCGGCCTGCAGACTGTTGATGCCTCGGCGCATGTCGCCGTTGGCGGCGTAGACCAGCGCGTCGAACCCCTCGTCGGTCACCTCGATGGCCTCGATCTCGGCAATCTCTCCCAGTTGGTTGGCGATGGCCTCGTCCGAGAGCGGGGAGAAGCGAAACACCGCACACCGGGACTGGATTGGGTCGATGATTTTTGAGGAGTAGTTACACGAGAGGATGAAGCGGGTGTTGTCCGAGAACTGCTCCATTGTTCGGCGCAGCGCTGACTGGGCGTCACTCGTCAGGGAGTCGGCCTCATCGAGGAAGATGATGCGGTAGTCGTGGCCGCCGAACGCCGACCGCGCGAAGCTCTTGATGCGGTCCCGGACCACGTCGATCCCGCGCTCATCGGAGGCGTTGAGTTCGAGGAAGTTCCCCCGCCAGTCGTCACCGTAGATTTCGCGGGCGATGGCGGTCGCCGAGCTGGTCTTCCCGATGCCCGCCGGCCCCGAAAACAGCAGGTGCGGGAGCTCTCCGCCCGCAATGTAGCTCTGGAGCCGTTCGATGGTCTCCTCCTGCCCGTGGATATCCTCGAGGGTCTGTGGCCGATACTTCTCGATCCAGATCTCCCGGCCCGTTCCCCCGCTCTCGGCGTCGGCCTCGCTCATACTGTGACGGGCGGCCGCGGCGGGCATAAACGGACCGGAGCAGCGCGGTCGGCGACGACAACGGTAAACCGCGGGAGCGCGCCGTGGCCACTATGGAGGTCACTGCACGGGTCGTTGGCGAGTCAGAAGAACGGCTCACCCTGCCCGACGACGCCGACTACGCGGCGCTGGTGCGCGAACTCGGCTACAGCCCTCACGAGGTGACCGTGCTGGTCGACGAAACCCCCGTCCCGGAGGACGCTCCAGTCGAGGCCGACCGGGTGAAGGTGCTGCGACTGGTCGCGGGCGGCTGAGCCACTCGCTCCGGCGTTCTCGAAACCCACGAAGGCCAGACTGACCCGGTGCGTCGACATTTTGTACCCCGAGCACATCTCCCCGATATGAATGGCGGTCCCGCCTTGCCGAACGTCGGGCCCGGTCCCGACCCGCTCTCCATCTCGGCACTCGAGGCCGACTTTGCGGTGCTGCTCCTCCACCGGGATTTCTACTGCAGTGAGTGCCGCCAACAGGTCCGACGGGTCAAACGCCGCTACGACGAGTTCGAGACACGGGACGCCGAGGTGCTCTCGGTGCTCCCAGAGGCCCGTGAGACCGCTGAAGCGTGGCAGAAACAGTACCACCTGCCGTTTCCGGTGCTCGCTGACGCCGAGAAACAGTGGGGCGAGTGGTTCGACCAGCCCCGGAAATACGGCCTGCTGGGGCGGATTCACGACATTATTGGGCGGATGCCTGCCGCAATCGTCCTCGACCTGCGCTGGAGCGACCCGATGGAGACGTTCGCCCAGCGCGGCGACTCCAAAACCGACCGCCCCAGGGTCGATGAACTACTCGCGGCTATCGACGAGGCGGCTACGGTGGGTGCCGACAGCACGCCCGAGGACCGTGAGGCCGCCGCAGACGCCGTCGCAATGGGGGCAACAGGGCTTCCACCAGAAACAAAAGGGGGTCGTGAACCGACCGGCGCACCCGAAACAGGGGAAACGGCGGAAGCCGAGGGCCCTGCCGAAACGGATGGCGCAGCGGCTGCAACCGAAACCGGGGAACCACAGGAACCGTCCGACGCAGGGGCGGCTTCGGAAGCAGGCGAAACAGCCGACACAGCGCCTGCAACCGAGGAAACAGCGGGAACTGAGAACGCTGGCCCACTACAAACCGACGAAGGAGACGCCGAAGATGGTGCCGAGCCTGCTGAGACTGCTGACGACGGTGCGAACTCCGACACCGCAAGCGAGGCAAAAGACGGTGGCGACGCTGCTGACGATGGCGAGGAGAGTGGCGACGACGAGACGGCGGCTGCCGACGAGCCACCCGAACCGGTCACCGTTCCGGCCGCTGTCGACCTGCCGGGTGACGTGGAACTCCGGCGGGCGGTCACGGAGGACGCGATGCCGGTCATCCGTGTCCTCCACGGCGCACTGCTCGAGATCGACGGCTCGACGGTGCGGCAGGCGGTCGACCGAGGTGACGTCATCGTCGCCGACGTCGGCGGCTGGGTCGTGGGTGCGCTGGTGCTCGAGGACAATCACATCGACGCGCTCGCGGTTCGCCGCGAGCACCGAAAACAGGGGCTCGGGAGGGCACTGGTCGAGACGGCCGGTGCAGAGATTGGCGGCCCGATGACCGCAGATTTCCGCGCTGGTGTCCGTGGGTTCTGGACCGACCTTGACTTCGAAATCGAGCAGGAGGGCGCTCGATTCTACGGCATCCGCCGGTAGGTCAGAGCGGGCGATACATCACGACTGCCGAGTCCGGGCAGAGGTCACTGAACTCCGCAGAGCCACGGACTGGCTCCGGAATCGCCGATCGCTCCACCCGCTCGCATCCCAGAGCGGCGAAAAAGTCGGCGGCGGTCGTCGTCAACAGGGACAGCGACTCGATGCCGGCATCGCTGGCCTCGGCCTCGACTGCGCGAACCGCAGCACGTCCGTATCCGTCTCCACGATACCGTTCCCTCACCACTGCAGAGCGCAGCAGGCCGTGCTCGCCGTAGCGCTCGATGCCGATACAGCCGACCCGGCCGGGGTCGGCACGGACGACGGAGAGCACGGGGCCGTCGTCGCGCTGTGGGCCGTTCAGGTCCGAAACTGGGAGATCGGCGCTTTCGAGCAGACGGTGGACCCACTCGACGCCCGAGCCGGTGGCTGGAACGAGGTCGACAGCAGGCCCGTCGTCGGTGGGATTATCGCTGTCTGCCCTCTCAGCGTCGGGTTCGTCGCGCATCCTCAGACCAGCGGGCCGACCAGGTCTCGGCCGGCATCGAGGACAGCCTCGACCCGATCCTGAGAGTCGGCCTCCGCGTAGACGCGGAGTTTGGGTTCGGTTCCGGATGGCCGAACGAGCAGCCAGGAGCCGTCCTCACAAAGCAGTTTGAAACCGTCGAGGGTGACCGTTCGGTCGACGGGGACGCCAGCGACTTCGTCCGGAATCACGTCCTCCAGCTCCGCGAGGACGCGAGCCTTCTCGGAGTCGGGGCAGTCCAGACTCACCTTGTCGGCGACGATGGCGCCGTGTTGGTCTTCCAGTTTCTCGACCCGCTGGACGTAGGGCCCGGCCGCCTCCACCGCTGCTGCGAGCAGCGCCATCAGGACGCCGTCTTTCTCTCGCACGTGGCCTTTCACGGAGAAGCCGCCCGACTCCTCCCCGCCCATCAGCGCGTCGTGAGTCCCCATCGCGTCGGCGACCCACTTGAAGCCGACAGCCGTCTCCACGACCTCCTCGCCGTGGGCGTTGGCGACCCGGTCAATCATGAACGTCGTCGAGACAGTGCGGACCGCCGGCCCCTCGTTGTGCTCCAGCAGCGCGTCGTAGGTGGCGGCGAAAAAGAGGTTCTCGTCCAGATACCCGCCCGGCGTGGCGACGGCGATGCGGTCGGCGTCGCCGTCGTTGGCGATACCCAAGTCGGCCTTGCCGCTGCGGACGTAGTCGACCAGCTCCTGAAGGTTCTCTTTCGTCGGTTCTGGCGCGCTGCCGCCGAACTCGGGGTCGGTCTCACAGCGGATTCGATCGACAGTGGCACCCGCAGCTTCCAGTGCCTCGCCGGTCACTCCCCGTCCGGAGCCGTGCATCGCGTCGTAGGCGACTGTGAGGCCCGAGAGGTCGAGCTTCGAGCCTCGCTCGCGGGTCGCGTCGCTCCCCGCTCGCGCTTCCGAGGAACTCGCTGCGCTCGTTCCTCGTGTGAAGCCGAACGACTCGACTAGCTCCGTCACCGCCTCGACGTGCGGGGTGACGAGGTCGTCGCGAACGACGACGCCGTGGTCCGCCTCGGGGAGCGCCTCGGGCTCGCGAAGGTTGGCCTCGATGCGGTCTGTGACCTCCGGCATCGCCGGCGCGCCGTCGTCGGGGAAGTATTTGATGCCGTTGTACTCCGGGGGGTTGTGGGAGGCCGACAGCACGACGGCGCCGGAATAGTCGCGGTCGACGACGTTCCAGACCGCGGTCGGCGTCGGGCAGTCCCGTTCCGGGAGGACGGCGTCGAAGCCGTTCTTGATGAGTACGTCGGCGACGCTCTCGGCGAACCCCGGCGAGGAGGGCCGGGCGTCATAGCCCACAATCACGGGAGCGTCTGCTCCTTCCTCGCGGAGGTAGTCGGCGACCCCCTGGGCAACGATGCGGACGCGTTCGTCGGTGAACGTGTCGAGGGTGGCGCGCCAGCCGTCAGTACCGAAGTGGATGGCGTCGGTCGGGTTAGTCATGTTTCGTTGTTGGTGGGTGGGGGGAAAAAGCCGCCCCGTCCCGCGCGCTTTTCACGCACGACCCCGTTGTTCCTGGTAATGACCCGTGTCGTTACCGTCAGCGGTAGTATGCGCGACGGGAGCTACACGAAAGCGGCCCTCCACTATGCGCTCGACGCCGCCGAGACGGCCGGTGTCGAGACGGACTTCATCGACCTTGCGACTGTCGACCTGCCCCTCTACGATCCTGACGTCGACACCGAGGATGCCGGTGACGCCACCGACCTGCTGGCCCGGATGCGAGCCGCCGACGGCGTCATCCTCGGCTCACCGGTCTACCACGCCTCCTACTCCGCGGCGTTCCGGAGTTTCCACGACTACTGTGGCTTCGACGAGTACGAGCACACCGTCGTCGGCCTGCTGTGTTCGGCCGGGGGCGGCACCATCGCAGGCACGCTCGGCGACATGCGCAGCACCGTCCGTGGCGTCCACGGCTGGACGCTCCCGATGGAGGTTGGGCTGCGTGGCGCCCGGAACATGTTCGAGGAGCGCGAGCACGCGGCCGAACCGGGCGAACTCGGTAGCGATTCGGAGTATCGCTTCACCGACGACAGTCTGCGGGCCCGGACCTGCAAGCTCGGCTATCGGGTGGGGACCTACGCCAAGCGCGCACCCGAGTTCATCGGAATCGAGGACGAACCAGAGTGGGAGGCCTAATCCTGTTATCGCCGACCCCGGCGTAACCCGGTTCATGCTGCAGACCACGACCAGAGCGTTCGTCTGGGTCGAGGGTTATTCGCCAACGAGCCGTTCTTTCTGTCGGCGCGAGAGCTGTTTGATCTCGTACTCCCGGGACATCGCCGCGGACTGACTCTCGAACGTTTCGACGTGCACGGGTTCGACGGGTGTGCGGCCGCGTGTGTATTTCGCGCCCTCGCCGGCGTTGTGCTCAGCGACGCGACGCTCCACGTCCGTCGTGTAGCCTGTATAGAGGCTCCCGTCAGCACACGCGAGGACGTAAACGTAGTGCACGGTCGTGTGACTGCGCGGTCGCTGGTAAACGGTGTGGTCGAAATGGGGGAGCAAATCGGTCAGGCGGTAGGTACCTACCACCCGACCGATACCGACGCGGTCAGTTTCGCGGTACCCCGTCAGAGTTCGTCGTGCGGTTGCGGTCCCGAGCAACCTCAGCGATTCCCGCGTTCGCGGCACACGACGGGCAGGCACTGAGCCGACCGTCTTGATCCGTGAACACGCGAGCGAAGCGCTCCGAGACGTGTGAGCCGCAATGGTCACAACGTGACATCGTGCTGCCGGCTTCCACCGGTACCGGCATGGAGTACTACGTGAACCACGGTTGAATAAGCTTGTGCCTCCTTCCCATGGGTTGTCGACTCATCCCACACAACAAACGGCCGGATTACGGCCGGGCAGCGAGGCCCGGTCGAGTCGTGTGAGTCTCCGGCAAACCGAACTCGCCCGAATTCACCGCCGTGGAGTGCTCCCTCCGGTTGATTTGGGAAATCTTATTAAGTGCCGTCCAGTAGCATGGAGTGCACATGTCCAACCTTATCGTCAAGGCGGCTGTCAAGGAGAATCTCGATGAGAAGAACGTCGCTTCGGACTTCTACGATGCGCTCGACGAGGAGGTCGAAGAGCTGCTCGAGGATGCAGCCCGGCGCGCCGAGGAGAACGACCGGAAGACGGTCCAGCCGCGCGACCTCTAAATTCGGTTTATCCGTCCCCGCTTTTTGCTACCGCTCCCCGAGAGCGACTCGCTTAGTCGGCTGATTCGACCGGTCTGACCTCGACATCGTCGTCGCTGCCCACGTGTAGTTCGTCGGCTAGCCCGACGAACAGTCCGTGCTCGACCACGCCGGGCACTGCCGAGAGTGTCGCCGCCAGCGCGTCTGGCTCCGCAATCGCGCCGAACGCACAGTCGAGCAGGAGATTGCCGTTGTCCGTGACGACGGGGCCGTCCTTCCGCTCTGCCGCCCGAAGCGTCGGGTCGCCACCAGCCGCTCGGACGGCGTCAGCGACGGGGCGGCGAGCATCGGGGAGCACCTCAATCGGCACCGGATAGTCGAGCGACGTTGCCAGTTTCGAGGGGTCTGCGACGACGATGAAGCGGTCCGCGTCGGCATCGACAAATTTCTCGCGTGCGTGGGCACCGCCGCCGCCTTTCACCAGCGCACCCGAGTCGGCCACCTGGTCGGCGCCGTCGATGGCGATATCGACGGTCGCCTCCTCGAGGGTGGTCAGCGGGATGCCGGCCTCCTGTGCGAGTTGGCGTGCCTGAAAGGAGGTGGGGATGCCCCGAACGTCGAGCCCTGCGTCGACTCGATCGCCGAGGGCCCGGATAGCGTGGGCGGCCGTGCTTCCCGTTCCGAGGCCGACCACCTCGCCGTCACTTGGGAGTTCGGCGGCCGACTCTCCGGCCCGCCGTTTCCCTGCCTCGCTGCCGCCGGTCTGCTTCATACCCGGCGTTAGACCCCGGGGTGGAAAGGCGCTCCGGCGTCTTAGCGGCAGTATTTATCTCTCTCGCGGGCGACTCTTGGGCGAATGCTCGACGCTGGCACGCTCGTGGCGTTCCTCCCCGCGGTGCTTGCAATCGTCGTCGCACCCGGACCGGGTACGGTCTACACGATGACCGCCAGTCTCCGGGCCGGGCGGACCGCGGGGCTGGCGGCGGCGCTCGGGACGGCGACGGGCGTGCTCGCTCACACCGCGGCGGCGGTGCTAGGGCTGTCGGCGCTGCTGCGGACGAGCGCGCTGGCCTACGCCCTCGTGAAGTACGTCGGCGCGGCATATCTGGTCTACGTCGGTCTCCGGACACTTCGTGCGGAGGGAGAGTTCGAGTTCGGCGACATCGTCACCGATGATCGCTCGCTCCCGCGAACCTACCGTGCCGCCGTCGCTATCAACGTCTCGAACCCGAAGGTGGCTGTGTTCGTGCTGGCGTTTCTCCCGCAGTTCGTCCCCGCCGGGGTGAATGCGACGCTCCAACTGTCGGTCCTCGGAGCTCTCTACGCACTCGTAAGCCTCGCCTACCTCGGCGTGGTCGCAGTGTTTGCGGCCCGTACTCGGCATCTGATACTGGAGACGCCGTGGTTCAGCCGGTTGGTTCGGTACGCAAGCGGGAGCGTGCTACTCGGCTTCGGCGTCGCGCTCGCAGTGGAGGAGCGCCCCGTCTGAGCCGCAGCGGGGTTTGATAGGGTCGGCGTGCCTATCTTCGGTATGACTCGAACCGCTGTCGTCGTCGGCGTCGGCCCCGGGCTGGGTGCATCAGTTGCTCGGACGTTCTCCGAACAGGGCTGTGCGGTCGCGCTGCTGGCTCGTTCCTCGGACTTCATCGAGGAACTGGCTGCGGAGCTCGGTTCAGATGCGGTCGCGGTCACCTGTGACATCGCGGAGGAAGCAGCGGTGGGTGACGCCTTCGCCACGGTCCGGGCGGAACTCGGTGCTGTGGACGTGCTCGTCCAAAACGCCAGCGCGGCGTCCTGGGACGGGTTACTGGAGTGCTCGACGAACTCGTTCGACCGCGCGCTGGACGTTGGCGCCCGCGGTGCTTTCCACTGTTCGCAGGTAGCCGTGGAGGACATGCTCGATAACGACGGCGGCACGGTCATCTTCACTGGCGCTACAACGTCCGTGCGCGGCCGCGAGGGGGCAGTCGGGTTCTCTGCGGCGAAGTTCGCAGCCCGCGGTCTTGCGGAGTCAATGGCTAGGGAACTGGGCCCTGAAGGAATTCACGTCGCCCATGCCGTCCTCGATGGCGGGATTTTGCCCCCAGAACGCGAGGTTGAGAATCCAGAAGAATACCTCGACCCTGATGCGATTGCTGAGAGCTACTGGCACCTCGTGGAACAGGACCGCGCAGCGTGGACACTGGAACTGGACCTGCGCCCGCACGTCGAGGAGTTCTGATTACGGGTCAGTGACGCCGACAACCGAAACGGGCCCATCCGCGAACGAGATTGTCCCACTCCTGCCTGCTGCGACGACTGTGAGTGGGGCTGGCTTCGCTGGGGTGTCTGTTGGGTACCACGGGCGCCCCGGCGCGACGAGGACGAACGCGCCGTCGTCGCCGCCGAGATACGCGAACTCCTCGTCGGGCGAGCCCTGGAGGTCGAACAGGTCGTCCAGCGCCGCAGCGGCTTCGGGAACGTCCTCGACGACGATTCCGACCTCTGCAACGTCGAGCAACGAGTGCGGGCCGAACGGCTCCGTCGGCCCGTCACGCCCGGTACGGGCGATGAGTTCCAGCACGTTGCCTGCCGGGTCGACGGCGTAGACGGCGGTGGCGTCGAGAAACTCATAGCGGAACTGCGTCCGGCCGTCGTCGCTGAGTAGCGGGCTCCGGTCCCCAAGCCACGCCGCAGCGGCGTCAACGCTGCCGCCGGGAACGGTGAAGGCGACGTGGTAGGTGGGGGTTCTACCGGGCTCTGCCTGTCGGAAATCCATGGAAGAGGCGCCGACGGCGACTGCAAAGCCGTCGTCGGTGTCGCTCACGGGGAGGCCGAGCGTCTCGGCGTAGAACGAGCGCAGCGCTGCGGGGTCGGCCGTCGAGAGCGTGAGATGGCGGAGACGTGTCACTCGAGGCGGTCGAGGACGGCCTGTGGCTCGTAGGCCAGGTTGAGCGACCGGGAACGGCCGCGGCCCTCCACGTCGGCGTACTCCGTCTCGACGACGTCGAGCTGTTCGAGCTTGTTGATAATCTCGGAGTAGCGAGTGTAGCCCAGCTCCGTGCGCTCGTGAAACGCCTCGTACACGTCGCCGGCCTGCTCGCCGCCGTGTTCGGCCAGTACTTCCACCAGCCCGCGCTCGGAGTCGGAGAGTCCACGCAGGCTGCGCGCGAGGTGGACGTATTTCGAGCGCTCGTAGGCCTCCTGGATGTCTCCTTCCGAGACGGTGCGGGAGCCACGCATCTCGGCGTTGAGGCCGGCCCGGCGCAGGAGGTCAATGCCGACCCGGAGGTCGCCGCTCTCGGCGGTGCGTTCGGCTACTGTGTCGAGTTCCTGTGTGCCCAGCACCCCGTCGTGGAAGCCGCGTTTCACGCGCTCGCCCAGGATGTCGGCGATTTCGGGGGCGTCGTAGACGGGGAAGTAGACGTCTTCGGGCCGGAACACGCTCTGCACGCGGGGGTCGAGTTCGTCCATCACGCCGAGCGAGAGGTCCGAGGAGACGATGACGACGCCGATGCGAGCCCCCGAATGCGCTTCGTGGGCGCGCAGGAGCGAGTAGAGGGTGTCGGAGGCCTCGTTCTCGTAGAAGAGGTAGTTCACGTCGTCCAGCGCGACGATTAGCACTTCATCCTCCTCGACGAGCCGGTCGGCCACCTGGCCGAAGAGTTTCTTGAACGAGACGCCAGAGGAGGGTGGTTCGTAATCGAAGACGCTCTCGAACAGCCGGGAGAACACGGCATAGCGGGTGGCGTCGACCTGGCAGTTCACTCGAACCGTGCGGACGTTGGGCGCCTCCACGCCGAGTTCGCTGAACAGCTTCTGGACCGCCGTGGTCTTGCCTGTCCCTGGCGGCCCGCGGACGACGGTGTTGAGCGGGCGGGAGCCACGGACGGCCGGGCGGAGTGCGTATTTCAGACTCTCAAGCTGGCTCTCCCGGTGTTTGAACGTCTCGGGGACGTAATCTACTTCGAACACGCCCTCGTTGCGGAACACCGATTCGTCCCACGAGAGCATCCCATCTGGGTCCCCGGTCATGGCTTTCTCTGTCGGCGGTGAGCACTTAACGGTTTACGAACGATGGGTAGACGGCTCACACTGTGTGGGGTTTGTCCCACCACCGTTTGCGCTGCGGGGCGGCGGAGCCGTCCCTCGGCAAACGCTGGACCATCACCAGAAGGCACGAGCTTCTGGGTCGCAGCCAGAAATCGACGGTTTCTGGCGACAAAAGCATCCTCACTCTCGATGGTCGCGCGGTCAGCAAACCAAGAAGCTGATGCAGAATCAGGCCAGCGGCGTTCGCTCGACGACCGTCCCGTCGTAGTTGGGGTACTGCTCAACGATCTCGCCGTCGGGCACGTCGCCGTCCTCGACCATCTCCTCCAGCAGCCACCACGCCACCTCGACGTGGTCAGATTTGACGGTGTAGAACTCCTCGGGGACGCCGAGTTCCTCGAAGCGCGCGGGGTCGGCGAAGCTCTTGCCGTAGACGAGCGTGCCGTCGTCGGTCACGTCGTCGAACTCCCGGCGGACGTTTCGGGCCATCCGCTTCAGGCGGCGGCGGTGCTGGGCGGCATCTTTGAAGACGGAGGTACAGAAGTAGACCTTCTCGTGGTCGCCCATCACGTCGAGAATCTCCTCGCGGTCGCCGTCGACGGCGCTCATGTGGCCCTCTTTGAGCTCGAACCCTTCCTCCTGCATCCGCCGGTAGTTGCCGTCGGACATCTCGAACTCGTTGATGTTACAGAAGTCGGCGGCGCCCTCGTCGATGAGTTCCATGAACTCCGGTTCGGGCCGGATGCCGGGAATCTCGAAGGCGGGGGTGAGCCCCTCCTCGCGGGCGATGTAGAGGATCTCCTCCCACTCGGTGCCGTGCATGTCGCCCCACAGCTCCAGCGGTGGGTGGAAGCGAATCTCGTCAAGTCCAGCTTCAGCGAGGCGGCGCATGTTCTCTCGCCCGCCCGGAATCCCGGTGTAGAGGTGGATGTGGTGGTCCTCGCCGAACTCCTCTTTCAGCAGCGAGATGTAGTGGCAGGTGCGTTCGAGCACCTCCTGTGGCTCGCCCCCGGTGATGGAGGAGCCCAGTGCGTCCATCCGCTTTGCCTCGGTAAGCACGTCATCGTCGGTCTCGACGGGCCGTTCGTTGGCGTACACCTGCCCGACGTTCTTTCGATTTTCGCCGAGCGGGCAGTAAAAGCAGTCCCGCTGGTCACAGTAGCCGTAGACGAACATCACCATCTTGCCGCCGGCGGCACACTGTTCACAGCCCTTCGAGATCATTCAGTTACCTGAGATACCGGGCCGAGCCCCAAAAACTGCACGGTGCGGCTGTGTGCCGACCCCTCACGCTTCCTACCCCTTCCACACGTACCAGAGCATCGGCGCTGCGAACACGAGTGAGAAGGCGCCGGCGTACGCTGCCACCAGCCCGCCGCCCTCGGCGCCGTCGCCGACGAGCAGCCAGAACACCGGCCCAGCTACGAGCGCGCTTAGCCCGAACAGCGCGACGATTACCCGCTCCGCCCGGCCGATTGGGTCGGCATTAGTTGGCGCGGCGACGCCCGCTCTGAGCGCCTCGTGCATCTGTGCCGCTCGTTCCCGCGGGACTGCGAGCACGCGTGGGTTGCTGAAACTGTCCGCACCGCGGGTGTACCCCAGCCAAAACACCGTCACCGACCCGAGCGAGAGCGAGCGGACGCCCGACAAGCCGGTCAGGTCGACCGATTTCCGCTGTGTCTCCAGCCGAAAGTCGGCGTCGATGGTCGCCTCGGTGTTGAGTGTCATCGCCAGGAGGCTCGCTCCGACGAGCAGTACGGCGACGGTAACACCGGCAGCCCATGAGTACACGAACGCCGACAGGAGCAGGGCCGCGCCGACGACAGCGGCCACAGCCTGCCCGCGACGGCTCGGCTGCCACACGTCCTCGGCGGGCGTGATATCCCCCGTGAGCAGCGCCGTAAGTATCGGCGGTCTTGCGAACCCGAGGACGGCCACGAGGACAGCGCCGGCCAACACGAGCCCCCACGAGCCATCCAGCGCGAGGGCGACCCCCACTACCACGGCAGCGAGTCCGAGCAGCAGCCCGACTCCCCAGAGCGCCGCGTACATCCCGTAGTGCAGCAGGGCCAGCCACGGATCGGTTTCCGGACTGACCGTCCACGAGAGCGCGCCATCGTCGGCATCCCCCGAAGGCGGCGCGTGAGACATGGCCGTCGGTTGGCACTCGTCCCTAATAATTCAATCCTCATCTGAACTCCGCCTTACAGGGAGAGACAATACCGAAGCTGCTTCCCGCGAGGGTTGATTTCCCCTCAAGCCAGTCGAAACGGTATCAGCTCTGTCACAGCCCGGTCCGGGCTGCCCCGCTCTCTCTGCCCGCACCCGTTCGACTCGGCTGGTACCCGGTATCACTGGTCGCGGCCGCTACTGGCCGAGATAGAGGTCACGGACACGCTGGGAGTTCCGGATGGTGTCGGCGTCCGCTTCGAACTTGTTCTCGCCCATATCGAGTGCGTATGCACGGTCGGTGACCTCCAACGCCGCACCGACGTTCTGCTCGACCATCAGTACAGCCGTCCCCGTCTGTCGAATCTGGTCGACGTGCTCGAACGTTCGGTCGATGAGCTGGGGCGCCAGTCCCGCGGACGGCTCGCATGGCGCCCGGTTCGGCACAAACTATTTGATCTTGTGAAGCACGTTGTTGATGGGGAGAATTCTGGCGATTTGACAGTTTTCACCGTTCAGAAGATAGGGGTCAGAACACGGTTAACACCGACAAAACGAGTGGTTCTGCCGAACCCGGACGGGCCATGCCAATGCCACCAACAATTTGCTTCCCAAGAGTGCAAACTATCTGTTTCGTGATGCGAATCTGCGCGTATGGTTCGCCAGCCCTCCACGAACGCGTCGTTCCCACCCTCGGAGACACCTGATGCAGCGTCAACTGTTTCTCGCCGTCGGCCTCGCTAGCGCGGGCCCCGGCGTCGCGAGTATCGAGCGGGTGGCCGGGGCGGCCTCCGATCCCGCGCCGCCCGGTGTGCGCTATCGCCACAGCTACGAGAACCTCTGGGTCACGGGAACCGCCTCGGCCCACGGGGCGGTCGCGTGCTCGTCGGCCGGGCAGGCTCGCGCGCCTCGACACGGATCTCTCGGTGCGGAGCATCGGGAAGACCACGGCGGTCGCCGCCAATAAGCACACGTCGCTCATCTCGCTCCCGGAGGCTTCGTCGCGGGCTTCACCGAGTAGCTGCCAAACGCGTTCTGGACCTGCTTCGTCGGCTTCGACGCCGAGGGGCACTACCGCTGGCACCACGAATACGACGTGAACGGCTCGCAGTCGCTCGGCTCCCTCGCCCCGGACGGCGACGGCGGCGCGCTCGGGCAGTCGCAAGAGGACTGATACGGACTGTTGTGAGTATTTTCTGGGAGTCGTTCAGCTTCGGCGATCTCGGAGCCCGAACCGACCGATTCGTCTCCCCCCGCGGTAACGAATCACAACAGTCCGTATGAGACGAACCGCCGGGACCCTCCCGAAAGCAGATATGCCCTCGAACCCTACGGGCCGCTGATGCTGTTGGTCCTCGCTGTCGACCTTGACGACGACCTCGGTCGGAAGACCGGGCTCTCGACCCCCGTGATGGGTCGGGAGAACGTCAAGGACGCCGCCACGAAGCTCGCAACGGCCGACCCCGAGGACTCCGACGTGAACGTGCTGTTCCAGGCGATCCACACCCGCGACGAACTCGCCCGGGAAGGCGACGAGGAGGTCGCGGTCGCCGCAGTCACCGGTGTCGACGGCAGCGACGTGAAAGCGAACCGCGCAGTGGGCGAAGAGGTCGACACCGTGCTCGCGGCACTCGCGACCGGCGAGAACGTCCGCGCGGTCGTCATCACCGACGGCGCGCAGGACGAGTCAGTGTTGCCGGTCATTCGCTCGCGGTTGCCTATTGATGGCCTGCGCCGGGTCGTGGTCCGGCAAGCACAGGACCTGGAGTCCATCTACTACACCATCAAGCAGGTGCTCGGCGACCAGGAGACCCGTGGGACGCTGCTGGTGCCGCTGGGGATCCTCCTACTCATCTACCCGCTCATCATCGTCGCCGACGCGTTCGACGTGGCTGGCGTCTCCGTCCTCGGCGTCATCTCGGCGCTGCTGGGCTTCTACACGCTGTTCCGCGGGCTGGGGCTGGAGGATGCAGTCGATAACGGGGCCGAGAAGGTGCGGAACCTGCTCTACGCCGGGCGGGTCACGCTCATCACCTACGTCGTCGCGTTCGCGCTCGTCATCGTCGGCGGGTGGCAGGGCTACCAGACGCTGACGGCCGTGCAGGCCGAGGCCCCTGGGAGCCTCCCGCTGCTGAGTCAGGCGTCGGTGTTCGTCCACGCCGGTGTCACGTGGGTCGCCGCCGCCGGGGTGACCTCCAGTCTCGGGCAGGTCACCGATGAGTATCTCGCAGATGAGTTCCGCTGGCGCTACCTCAACGCGCCGTTCTACGTCCTCGCAATCAGCGTCGTACTCCGTGCCGTCTCGGGATTTTTCCTCCCAGACGCGCTGGGTCTGGCGGTGATGGGTGTGACGGATCTCGCGCTCGCGCTGACGGCGGGGACGCTCCTGGGCGTGTTGAGCACGCTCACGTTCGCTATCGCGGAGAACCGGTTCCCGGCGACGCCCGAGCCTACCGCTCGCGGGTGACGACGTACTCCGCCAACTGCTCGAGATACTGGCGTGCCTCGCTATCTTCGACAGTCGCGGTCTCGAGCGCCGCGAGTGCCTTGTCGGCCTCCTGCTGGGCCCGCTCGTTGGCCTCTTCTGCAGAGAGATCCGTCACCTGAATCACCGAGGGGCGGTCCATCTCTGCGTCCTGGCCGGCGGGCTTGCCGAGGTCGGCGGACTCACCGGTCGCGTCGAGCACGTCGTCGCGCATCTGGAACGCGATACCCACTCGTTCGGCGTACTCGCCCATCGACTCGATGGTGAAGCCATTGGCGCCGGCGGCGACGGCACCTACTTCTGCGGCTGCACGAAACAGCGCGCCTGTCTTCCGGCGAGCCAGCTCCATATACTCGGCTTCGTTGGTGGGACGGGCAACCAGCTCCGTCGCCTCACCCTCGCCTAACTCCGACATCGCCTCGGCAACGATCTGCATCGCGTGTTCGTCCGCGGAGAAGAGTGCGAACGCCTCGCCGAGCAGGCCGTCACTTGCGACGATGGCGGGGCCGTAACCGAACGCCGCCCAGGCGCTGGGGGTGCCCCGGCGGATGGCCGAGCGGTCGATGATGTCGTCGACGACTAGCGAGGCGTTGTGGACCAGTTCGACGCCGAGCGCGAACTCGACGGCATCCTCGGGGTTGCCCCCGGTGGCCTCACACGAGAGCAGCGTGACCGCGGGCCGGACCCGTTTGCCGCCCGAAAGCGTGATATGGCGCAGGCGCTCGGCGAGCACGGGCGGCTCCACGTCGTCGACGAGCGCCTCCAGCCGCTCGTCGACCAAATCGACCCGGCGGTCGAGCGTCTCCATTACCCGAATAGAGGGGTGGATTGCCCAAGTACGTGACGGTACGGGTGGATTGCCGGGCCACCCGTCGGCTCTGGGAAACCGCACCGTTATGTCCCACCCGGCTCACTTTCGGGCCAATGGGAGTTCTGGAGGACAAAGGACGGGCGCGCCTGTTCTACAAGTACCTCTCGAAGGTCTACGACCGCATCAACCCCTTCGTGTGGAACGAGGAGATGCGCGACGAGGCCCTCGACCGCACGGGGATCGAACAGGGCGACCGGGTGCTCGACGTGGGCTGTGGCACCGGCTTCGGCACCGAAGGGTTGCTCCAGCACACCAACGACGTCCACGGGCTAGACCAGAGCGTCCACCAGCTCGAGAAGGCCTGGGCAAAGTTCGGAAAGACCGACCGGGTGAACTTCTACCGGGGCGACGCCGAGCGGCTGCCGTTCGCCGACGACAGCTTCGACCACTACTGGTCCTCGGGCTCCATCGAGTACTGGCCCAACCCCGTCGACGCGCTGGAGGAGGCCCGCCGCGTGACCGAACCCGGCGGCACCGTGCTGATGGTCGGACCAGACGCGCCCACCAACACGCTGTTCGGGAAACTCGCCGACGCCATCATGCTGTTCTACGATGCAGACGAGGCCGACCGGATGTTCACCGAGGCCGGCTACACCGAGTTCGAACACGTCATCATGCAGGCCCACCCGGGCAGCCCGCGGGCCATCGTCACCGTCGCGACGGTCCCCGAAGCGTAGCCGAATCTGCAGTCGTCGCCGTCCCTTCGCTTGTCACCGAACCTGTGTCGTGAGCGACGCGATTCTCGTCTCGCCGTGGATTAGGTCGACTGTCAGCTCTGCGCCTGAGTCGAGTTGCGGCGTGTTCGTCCCAGCCACTCGGAACGAGGCCGTTTCGCCAGCGGTCCAGGCCCCGTTGTCGCTGGGGTTGAACGGCCCCGAGGGGCCGCCGTGAAAGCCCGTCGCTGCGAAAAAGGGGATTGGAGGTTGGTGCTCGAGGGGCTCGCCGTCGATGGTCACTTTGACGCGTAATGGACCGACGGCAATGGCGTCGCCGTGCTCGTGAACGAGCACAACACGATCCCCGCTGGCAGAGAGGGAGAAGGAGGCTTGTGGGGCAGGGCCGTCGAGGGCGGCAGCCTGGCCGAACGCGAGCGTGCCGAAGACGGCGGCGCCGACGACGGTGAGTCCAACGAGCAGAACAGTTGCGAACACGGGCGAGAGACCACGGTCGGTGGACGACTCAGTCGGGGGCACGGGGGCGGTTGGTCTCCCACTCCTACTTCAACACTCGGCTCAGATCTCCGGGGCGTCGGTCGAGTTCGTTTCCAGGAACGCTGCCGACGTCTCCTCGCCGACGGCGGTGACGGTGAACTGGCCTCGCGGTGAGAGCGTCCAGAGCACGCCATCATCACCAGTCCGGCCGAGGGCTGTCCCTGCGGAGGGCCCTTGGCTCAGCGTGACGGTGAGGTTCACCGGCTCGCCGTTCTCGGCATCGGTGACGTGAATCCGCATGGGCCCGCCGGGGTACGTTCGGTTGACGGTAATTTGGATTCCGTTGAGTACGTTCGATTCGTTCGGCCCGGTCGTGAACGCCGTCAGCGGGATACGCTGGTACTCCTTGAACACGCGCTCGCTCTCGGCGTCGACGAAGGCCGTGAGACTTGCGCTGCCGTAGCTCTGAGTGACGATGGCGGTCGTCCCCGACACTGTTGCCGAGGTGTCGCTGTTCGCAACGACACCCGGGTAGCTGTCCTTTGTCACGTTGATCGCGTCGTTCGCGTCGATGCTCGCGTCCGCGTCGCCCGACCTGACCGCCCCGCGGTAGGCCTCGCGGACGTACGTCTCATTGTCGATTGTGGTCAGTTCGTAGCCCTCAGACCCTGTGGTGACGAAGAATCGTGTGGGACCCGCGTCGCCGCTCATCGCGGCGATGGCCCGCTCTCGGACGGGACCGCCGAACGCTCGAAGCTCGTAGGTGACCGGGTTCGAACGTGCGAGGCTGAACCCTTCGATTTCGTCAGCGCGCGCCGAGAGCATCGACACCCGGTCCTCCATCGCGTCTGCTCGGGCAGCGATAGTTGCGAGTTCGATGACGAACGCCTCTGGGGAGAGGTCGCCACGATTGAACGCCTCGATCGCGGCCCGCTGGCGACCGCGGAGCGTGATGACTTCCTGTTCGATGGTGGAGAACGCGGCGATAATCCGCCTGCTCCGTTCGTCCTGGTCGTCAGTCTCGAGAATGTGGCGCTCGACTGCGATGGTCTCGATACGCACGGCCGTGATGTTTCCGGCGAAACGGGTCGACGGCCCCAGCGTCAGTGTCGCATCGTCCAGTTCGGTTCGTTGGACGGCTGGACCGGGGACGGCGAGGATCTGAGTCACGTTGCTGCCGTTCGCTGCGGTCATGTTGGCAGCGCCCGTTTGGTCTGTGTCGCCGTCACCGGCGATTGGTGCAGAGGGCGTCGGGGTCGCCACGTCCGTCTCCACCGGCGTGGTGACTGCCGGCGGCGAGCCGCCCGCGGAGATTGGGGCGATGGCGGCACCCGTGAGGAGGAGGATGACAAGCAGTGCGAGGAACCTCATCGGCGACAGCTTCAGTAGCCACCCACTTAAAACGAGTCGGCGCAGACTCACCGGCAACCACGAGCATAGAAAGCGTTTTCCCCCGACGCGGTGACCAAATCCGCATGCGGTATGCAGTCGCCCTCGTTGTTTTCCTCCTCGCGAGCGCCGCCGTTGGCGGGACGGTCGCTGGGCAGGAATCCCCCGACCTGGGTGGCCCCGAGGACACGACGTTCGACGTGTTCCTCGGGGAGAACGGTGAGGCACGCTGGGTGGTCGCGATGGAGTTCTCCCTGGATACCGAGGCCGAACGGTCCGCGTTCCGGGACTACGCGGCCTCGTTCGAAGCCGGGGAGGCGCCGGCTGGCCCACGGATCGAGTTCTTCCGGGCCGCAGCAGCGAGCGCGTCAGACGTTGCTGACCGGGAGATGCGAATCGTCGAGGTCGAGCGTGACTCGGCGCTGACCGGTGGGGCGGGGACGCTCGAACTCTCCTTCCGCTGGACGGCGTTCCTCGGCGAGCAGGAGAACGGTTACGTGCTCCGGGACGCCCTTCAGACGCCCGACGGGAGCTGGCTCCGCTCGCTGGAGTCGGGACAGGAGCTGCGCATCCAAACCCCGCCGAACCACGAAATCGTCCGGAGCATCGAAGCCAGGCAGGAGAACGACTCGCTGGTGATCACCGGTCCCGAGTCCTTCGATGTCGACGAGTTCGTCGTCGCCTACGAGCGCATGGGGCCGGCCACAGACACCGGGACACCCGGTCCCGGGACGGACTGGGGCGTCGTCGCTACGGGGCTGCTCGGGCTGCTGTTCGTCGTCGTGGTCGCCGTGGTGCTCTGGCGCTGGCGCAGCACCGAGCCGGTCCTCCCCACTAGCACCTCCGCCAGCGACGGCGGCGAATCACCCGCTGCGGCACCGCCGTCTGAAGCCACAGCAGGTGACCCCGACGAGGATGAGGAATCCGCGGTCGACCCCGAACTGCTCTCCGACGAGGAGCGTGTCGAGCAACTGCTCGAACAGAACGGCGGCCGGATGCGGCAGGCCGACATCGTCTCCAAGACTGATTGGTCCGATGCGAAAGTCTCCCAGCTCCTCTCCCGGATGGCCGAAGAAGGCCGAATCGAGAAGCTCCGACTGGGTCGGGAGAACGTGATCTCGCTGCCCGACGAGGAGATCTAGTGAATCCGTCGGCGTCGCGTCCGGCGCTGCCGGGAGCCGGCCGCTAGCCACTATAACGAAAGGATTTACCCCCGCCCACCGAAACGATGTGACGATGAAGATTCTCGTCACTGTGAAGGAGGTGTCCGCCGTCGAGGACGAGTTCGAAATCGACGGACTCCGTATCGACGAACGCTACCTCGAGTACGCCCTCAACGAGTGGGACGACTACGCAATCGAAGCGGCAGTCCGCATCGCCGAAGAGGCCGACGAGGACGTCGACGTCGTCGCCGCAACCATCGGCCCAGAGCGCAGCGAGGAGACCATCCGGATGGCGCTGGCGAAAGGCGCCGACCGGGCCCTCCGAGTCTGGGACGATGCCATCGCCGAGCAGACGCTGCTCGACGTGGACGCCAAGGTCTCTGTGTTCGAACAGCTCGTCGCCGAGGAGGAGCCCGACCTGGTGCTCTCCGGCGTCCAGGCCGCAGACGACTCCTTCGGTGCGACGGGCGTCGCCCTCGCGAACCGTGTTGGCTACCAGTGGGCCGCAGTCGTCAACAGCCTCGACTACAGCGCGGGCGACGAGACGGCATACGTCCGGCGCGAACTCGAGGGCGGTATCGAGGAGCTCACTGAGGTCGACCTGCCTGCGGTGCTCACCATCCAGACAGGGATCAACGACCCTCGCTACGCCAGTCTCCGCGGGATTCGGCAGGCCCAGCAGAAGGAGATTGCCCCGCGTGACCTCGCGGACCTGGGTCTCGAACCCGAGAGCGTCGACGGCGCACTCGAACTCACGGACATGTACGAACCCGAGAGCGAGTCCGACGCGACCATCTTCGATGGCGACGCCAAGGAGACGGCCACCGAGTTGGCTGGCCTGCTGCGGGACAAGGGGGTGGTCGGCAAATGAGTTCTGTCGCACGCAAGGCGCGCGACAACGTCATCGTTCTCACCGGAGGTGAGAGCCGATGACTGACGTTCTGTTCGTCGCCGAACACCGCCGTGGCGATTTGCGCGACGTGAGCTATGAGGGAATCACCGCGGGCCGACAGCTCGCTGACGACCTCGGAGGCGAACTCCACGTCGCCATTATCTCCGGCGATGTCGAGGGCTACGCTGACTCGCTCAACACGCCCGACGTCGACGTCATCCACACCGTTGACGCCGGCGAGGAGTTCGACCACGACGTCTACGCGGGCGCGACCGAGGCACTTCACGCCGACCTCGACCCTGCGGCGCTCGTACTCCCCAACTCCGTCAACGGATTGGACTACGCGCCCGCTGTCGCGGACGCGCTGGGCCTCCCCTACGTCACCGACACCATCGACCTCGCGTACGACGACGGCCTCACGGCCACGCGGGAGATGTACGGCTCGAAGGTCGAGACGACCGTCGACGTGGCCAGCGACCAGTTCGCCGTCAGCATCCGCAGCGGCGAGTGGGAAGCGGCCATCGGCGCCGGTGACGCCGAGATATCGGCGTTCGACTTCGACACCGATTCCGTTGATGACGGCGCCCGCGTCACGGGCTACGAGGAAGTCGCCGGCGGCGACGTGGATATCGGTGAGGCCGACTTCCTGGTCTCAATCGGCCGCGGGATTGAGGAGGAGGAGAACCTGGACCTCATCCGCGAACTCGTGGAGGCGACGGGCGCGACGCTCTCCTCGTCGCGACCCATCGTCGACAACGGCTGGCTGCCCAAAAACCGGCAGGTCGGCCAGTCCGGCAAGCAGGTGACCCCGAAAGTCTACCTCGCGATCGGGATCTCCGGCGCTGTCCAGCACGTTGCTGGGATGAAGGGGGCCGAGACGATTATTGCGATCAACACCGACCCCAACGCGCCTATCTACGACATCGCGGATTACGGCATTGTTGACGACCTGTTCGACGTGGTCCCGGCGCTGATCGAGCAGTTCGACTAGAACCTTTTGCGCTGCGGGGCGGCTGCGCCGCCCCTCGGCAAAAGCTTCACCAAAAGCCTCCTCGCTCCTGTTAGTCGCTCGTCGGCCCGCTCGTTCGTCGCTGCGCGACGCACTCGCGGAGGTTGTTCGGGGGTTTCCGCTTCTGCGACAGCACCGCTTGACAGTCTTTTGCGCTGGTTCTCCCACCTCCGCGTTTGCCCGACCGACCGACCGAGGCGTACGCGGCGCGCGCTCCGGAGCAGTACGCGTACGAATCGACCGACCCGACGTTTCTCTGTCTCCGGCTCGAACGTTCGGGTGAAACGGGCGTTCCGCGCCGTACGCTTTCGCAAGCACCTTATAGGCTCCCGAAAAATCACGAACTGATCAGCTAATGCCCAGACCGGAAGTTCTTGAACGAATCAAGGAGGCGGAGGCCGACGCCGACGAGATCGTCGAGGAAGCTCACCGGGCGCAGGAGCAGACCGTTGCGGACGCCCGCGAGCGAGCCGACGAGATCCGGAGCGAGGCCGAGGCCGAGGCCGACGAGTTCGAGGCGGAGCAGTTGGCCGAGGCCCGTGAAGAGATCGAGACCGAGCGCGAGGAGATTCTCAACGAGGGGAAAGCCACGCGCGAGGCGCTCGTCGACGACGCCGAGGAGAACGTCGAGGAGGCGATAGAGTACGCGGTCGAACGGTTCGAGGAGGCGGTGCATGCTCAGACCTGAACAGATGAGCAAACTCTCGGTGACTGGCTCCAAGCGGGTGATGGGGTCGGTCGTCGAGACGGTCCACGGGCTGAACCTGCTGCACGTCTCCGAGTACAACGGTTCCTGGGAGGGGTTCGAGCAGGGCAATCCGGAGGCTGAGGCCGAGTGGGCCTCCGAGAAACTCGTGACCGTGCGCTCGGTCGAGAGCATGCTCGGCGTCACGGACGACGATGCCGAAGGTCGGCGAATCGTCACCGACGACGCCATCGAGGAGCAGTTCCCCGAGATTCGCGACGAGGCAAACAGCCTCGACGACCGGCGGGACGAACTGCGTGATGAACTCCGTGCGGTGGAGGAGCGCATCGACGGCGTTCAGCCGTTCGTCGACCTCGGCTTCGACCTCGACCTGCTCTCGGGCTACGACAACCTGGAGGTCGCAGTCGGTGAGGGCGACGCCGGCGAGGTCGAGCGGGCGCTGCTCGACAACGACGACGTCAACCAGTTCGATATCGAGACGAGCGACGACGGCCCGTTTGCCGTCTTCGTCTACCCGAGCAAGCACGCCGAGGAGGGCGTGCTTGAGGAGGCGCTGGTCGGGACGGGATTCAACACCTACGAGGTGCCCGAGTTCGACGGTGCGCCGGAGTCGTACCTGCGCGAGCTCGAGAGCGAGCGGCAGCAGCTCCGTTCGGAGATGGATGAGGCGGCCGACGACATCGACCGGCTCCGTCACCAACACGCCGAGTTCCTGCTCGCGGCCGAAGAGAAGCTCTCTGTCGACGTCCAGAAGGCCGAGGCACCGCTCTCCTTTGCGACGACGGAGAACGCGTTCATCGCGGAGGGATGGATTCCCACCGACGAGTACACTGCGTTCAAATCGGCGCTGACGGACGAGCTCGGCGACAGCGTCGACGTTGAAGAGGTCGAGCGGGCCTCGTTCAAGTCCGACGGCGACACCCACCACGAGGCCGTCGCCGACGGCGGCCGAACGGCGCCGCCGTCCGCCTCGACCGACGGCGGCACCGCGATTGGGTCCGACGACCCGCCGGTGATTCAGGACAACAACGGCTTCGTCCAGCCCTTCGAGGTGCTGGTGCGTGCCGTCTCCCGGCCCAAGTACAACGAGTTCGACCCGACGGCGCTGGTCTTCCTGACGTTCCCGGCGTTCTTCGGGTTCATGATCGGTGACCTGGGGTACGGGCTGCTGTACAGCGCGATTGGTGGCTTCCTTTACACGAACTACGACAGCGACGGCATCAAGAGCATGGGCGGGGTCACGCTGAGCGCCGGTCTGTTCACGATGCTGTTCGGTGTGCTCTACGGCGAGATATTCGGCCTCCACATCCTCGGCGACATGCTGTTCAACGGCAACCCGCCGCTGCACAAGGGGCTTCAGCCGGCCTACAGCCACTGGGCGACCGCGTGGGTGCTCATCAGCGCCATCGCCGCGCTGGTCCACCTCAATCTCGCGTATCTCATCGGCTTCGCCGAGGAACTGGAGTTCCACGGCCTCAAAGCTGCAGTGTTGGAGAAGGGGTCGTTCATGCTCGGTATGAACGGGCTCTGGATATTCATCTTCAGTCGGGTCGGTGCCGACACCAAGCCGGAGTTCATCTTCACCGCCTTCGCGAGCGGTGAGGAGGCGGCGTTCAACCTGGGCTTTACCGGATTCTCTGAGATCGTTGGCTATCTCGGCCTCGCGATGTTCCTGGTCGGGTTTGCGATGCTGTTCCTGGTCGGCATCGGCGAAGTCATCGAGGTGTTCGACATGCTGGTGAACGTGCTCTCCTACGCACGTCTCAGTGCCGTGCTGCTGGCGAAGGCGGGGATGGCGTTCGTCGTCAATCTCCTCTTCTTCGGCGTCTGGGTCGACGAGAAGGGGGCGTGGCACTACGGTCTCGAAGGCATGCCGAACGCCGAGGCCGTCGCGGCGCTTGGGCCAGGTGAGACGCTCAGCTACCACGGCGAAGAAGTGACCGACCTCATGTTCGGCGGGCTCTACCACGGTGATGCGGCCTCGCTGATCCTGGGAATCGTCATCCTCATCCTCGGGCACCTGCTCGTGCTCGCGCTGGGCGTGACCAGCGCCGGCCTCCAGTCCGTGCGTCTGGAGTACTACGAGTTCTTCTCGAAGTTCTACGACGGCGGCGGCCGCGCCTACGAGCCCTTTGGCTACGAGCGCGTCCACTCCAACGACGAGTAGGGGGAACACCCCCTGGCGGTTCTCGC
>Ga0306904_100126_pt1 | contig 32176 bp, 30 predicted proteins | sample AntDeeMetagen472_FD_190446 | JGI IMG/M metagenome (GOLD analysis project Ga0306904, IMG submission 190446) | Saline lake microbial communities from Deep Lake, Antarctica - Metagenome TFF #472 (v2) (version 2) | ecosystem: Environmental > Aquatic > Non-marine Saline and Alkaline > Saline | place...
ATGAAGATGAAGCCAGTCTGTGAGCCCAAGCCACCCGAGAGGAGTGGCAGATAAACCAGCGGCAACAGGATTGCCGCCCAAAAGCTCATTCCTCGAACGGATGTCCTGAGCGCGAGCGTTCCCTGCTGTGCGACATCTGCAGCCCAGTTCGTCACTGAACTCGTGTTCTGTTCATGATTTGGCGTGACGTTCGACATCAGGTGGTCACCGTCTAATTGCATCCACGATCCAGATACCCATATAATACGACGAGCATTAGGACATATTCAGACTCTTCAGACGTGAAAAGAGTCTCCTCTCAACATTTCATGAGGGCTTTAGCTATCCTTAGATACTTTATAATCTAATCTCAATCGTTTTTGCAATCGGGGCAGATTAGGATGGGAAATCTGAATTTGCAGGTAGAATCTCCAATATGCGGCCGATCCAGTATCCCATAACCACACTGGCCACACTCGCGCGCACTCACTGTTCAGTGGAATAGGGGTCGACTCGCAGACTACTTTCACTCCGGTCGGCTAAATTATATATGCCAATCGTCGGTCCGTGTATATGGGAGACGAGGGATTGCCTCTCTGATACAAGGTAGCCTTCGAACCCATGTCACACCATTCCCCAATTCCCTGTGACGAATGAAAGAAAGCTAACGTATGACCACAGAATCACGTAACCCGACTCTTGGAAAGTGTCAGTTCTGTGGAGCCGCAATCCGTACCGGCCACGTGATCATTCGATACCAGACATCCAATAACGAATCTCGACGCTGGGCAGAATGTCCAGACTGCGGTGAAGTTACCGACCCCCAATCTCATGCTTAATAAACTCAGTCAAATCCGGTCGCTTCTGCGAACATCACCTCACCAGCTACTCTGTGAATGTCGTCACTGCGGCTACAGCGTTCACAAAGAGATTTCAGAGTGTCCACGCTGTGAGACAGACGAAATCGCTTCGTACAACATAGAGTGATCTACGCAGAGCCGGTTAGTGTCGAAAAACAGCGGGACTCTGGATCATAGTCGATCCGGCCTTGTTCTTCCAGGATGTCTTCAAGCACGATAGCATCGTGAGGATCAATCCCTTCTGCGACCAAACGAAAATTCAAGTCGACATCTTCGATCGGCTCGTGTTCCTCGATCAATCGTCGGACTATGGTGGATTCGTAGGTGGGCATTGTCGGCCCTGAAAGCGATATCTGATTTAAAATTCGGGGTTGAATCAATCAATAGCAGCTGGGGGAGGCTAAATCCAATTCTGGAAGTAGTGTCTTTCCGGAAACAGTGATCTAACAAACAGCGATAGAGCGTATGAATCCTACTCGAAGATATCGAGTAGAGTGCTTGGCTACATACTAACCGGATTGTTTCCGGAAACGACCCAATCACCCTTATACGACTAACGTAGAATCTATCCTGTAACACATGATCCGAGATGCTCGCGTCCTCCGTGCGGGGGTTCATTCCCCAAGAAGTCGAGCATCGTGATCCGGAGGTCAATCATCTCTCCAGTGTCCTCAAACCGATCACCAGCGGTGAGCCAGCCGATACCGCTGTTGTGACTGGGCCGAGCGGGGCCGGTAAGACCTGCGTGTCCAAGTTCGTCACCGAACGGCTCTGCGAAGAAGCTCTTAACGTTGAGGCGACCTACGCCAACTGCTGGCGCAACCACACTCGGTTCCGAACGCTCTACCAGATTCTCGATGACATCGGCAGAACAATCGATATCCATCGCCAGTCGACGCCCCACGACGAACTCATTAATCGTCTCCAGCAGTATAACGACTCACGAACGGTGGTAATCCTAGATGAGGCCGACCAGCTCGAAGATCCCAGTGTCATCTACGACCTCCATAGCCTCCCGCAGTTCGCGGTGATCTGTATTGCCAACAAGGAAGAGGAACTCTTCAGCCAAGTCGACGACCGACTGGTGAGTCGATTGCCTGCGAGAGATCAGCATCGGCCATCCATGTTCTGGATAGAATAGTTACTACAAAAACCCATTCGAGTCATCTCCAGGAAATCAAGAGAGATCTAGGAAGACGTGTGAGGGGTAGCAAGTTCTTAGATACCATGCTTCCAGAATCAAGCACGTTCACAACTGGGGACTCTCATCGTTGGTATTCAACCAGCTGAGGAATAAATCCCGAATAGCGAGCGTGACAACCAGCTCTTCTTGACTTTCTGCAATCGGTTAATAGTGAATTGAGAATCTCTATAGGCTACATTAATCGGTTTGTGAAACGGTGCTAACGGAGCGATCAGTGAGGTTGTAACGAAACCACGATTGTCTACAATCGTGAATGGCTATTGTTTAAATTAACCATCTCGTTAAAGAGTATACTTCAAGTTCACTTCCGTCACCGGGTTGGGTATCCGATAGTGGGGAATACAATTGAGTGGGCACGAGACCCGTTTGCATTCACTGATCGTGTTGTCGATGAGGTCGGTGATGTCGCCCAGTTCAAAACGATAGGTGGCGATGTGTGTCTGCTGGCACATCCTGATTATGCCGAGCAAATGCTCGTGTCCAACCGAGAGGCATTTGGTAAAACAAGTGATTTTACTGCCGCCTTTGGAGATGGGCTGTTAGCCGTCGGGGGGGAGCAGTGGACTCGTATTCGAAACGCGCTTGATAAGTCCTTTTACCCGGAGCAAATTCGCTCGTACACCGATACGATGGTCGAAGAAACACAGCGTCGGATCGATCGGTGGGAAGACGGCGGGACATACTCACTTGCTGATGAAATGAAGGAGCTCGCACTCGAAAATATTTTTGCGACGTTGTTTGATACTCGGCTCAGTATTGATGAGAACACAGAGATTCGAACGGCCGCGAATGAGCTGAATGGGTGGTTCACTCCTACGTCGTGGGCGCTCCCCGACAACATACCGACACCAGCTCGCTATCGGTTTCGACAGGCTGTCGACTAACTACAATCGAAAGCACAGACACTTCTATCTGAAGCCGACACTGAGAATCCCACAAATATGTTGTCAGCACTGGCGAGCATACAGGAAACTGCTAATCTCTCAGATGACGAAATTCTCTCGCAAGTCCAGACGTTCATTTTTGCTGATCACGATACAACAGGCCTCGCGTTAACATATGCACTCTGCCTGCTAAGCACACACTCTACTGTCCGTGAACAGTTCTACACCGAACTCGACACTGAACTTGGCTCGTCGCAGCCGACACTATCGACTGTTGGTAACCTAGAGGTTGTCGACCAGGTGACCCAAGAAACATTGAGACTGTATCCGTCTATTCACACGATTCCACGCGTTACAACCAAGGATGTCACTGTCGGTGGCTATCAGATTCCTGCAGGCACCGAAACTCATCTGTCGGTTTGGAGATTGGGTCGAGACGATCGATTCTGGGAGAACGCCAAAGAGTTTCACCCATCACGGTGGGCCGAGACGACGTCACAGTCGAAAGGGTATGCGTATATTCCCTTTGGAGCAGGACCACGGCAATGTATTGGCCGCCGCTTTGCGCTCCTGGAGGCTAAAGTCGTGCTTGCGACAATTGGACAAAAGTACCGTCTTGAACCCCAATCAAACCTTTCGGTCGAGCCCCAGATGACGACCCAACCAGCAGACAACGTCCCAGTAACGGTTCATACACGATAATATCTATTGTTGTTATCACCAAAATGCAAAGACAGTAGAAAACCTGTTCGAGGCGTTTGTCTCTGCAAAATCGATCCGTTAGAGAATACAGATGAAAACCTCAATCACGGAGTCGATCAAGTTCGCCAGCTCTTGCGAGTTTTCGAACCATATGGCGGTGCTGAATCGCCCACATACGCTTGGAAAAATGGTACGCAACGCCAGCAATTCCAATAACAGCGAGCCCAGAAATCGGATGGTGATTGACTGCTACGATACCAGCTTGGTACACAAAACCAGTGAGGATAAGAAGTGCTGCGAGGGTGGTAAGCGGTTTGTGAAGTGGATTTCGAGCGATGTCTCCAAGGCTCTTCAGTTCGCGTTGAAACTGATCTGGGATGTCACCTCCAGCAAGGATCTGTTCTTCGTCGGAGATTTCAGCTGTTTCAGTGGTCATTTATATACTCAAAGACTATCTAATTGCTGAGTCAGTCGTCGACGGGTTCGATGTTCACGTTATGATGGAAAGCATTCGCTGCGTCGAACTCGTTTTTCACCTCAATGAGGCGATCATAGTTACTGGCGTAGACCTGATCGGCCCAGCACTCCCAGTCCTGCTCTTCGACCCCAGTGAAGCCTGCATAGGCTCCTTCACCACCAACATCACGAAGCATTCGCTCGGTTTCGCGGACCCACCCAAACTCTCCGTCGTTGTCATAGTGTTCCCAGTTGGCTTCGATAGTGATCATGTACTGCTTGTCATCCCAGGCGAACGCTGACGGCTCTCCCTGCCCGACGGAGCCACCCATTGGCCAGATCGCAATAGCGTCCATTGGTCCCGGTGCAGCATTGGTTTGGTCGCGGATGATGCTGTGGACAGCCTCATTGAGTTCGTCGAGGAATACGGAACGGTGGACGTAGTTCCGCCCCCACGGATACAGTTGTGTGCCGAGGTCGTGGAGTACTTCATACGGCATTGGCTCGCTCATGTCAATAATAGGTTCTGCCACGTTCCGCAGCGGATCGATAATCTCCATTCCCTTACCGGGATCACCAGCGTAACAGCCCAGAATAGCAATGGCATCCTTGCCGTGGATTTCGTTTGGTATCGCCGGCAGTGCTGGCACATGGCCATTAACAAGAACAGTCGTCAGCTCCTTGGGTGCATCTTCTATCTCCTCTCGGTGGGTCTTCAATACCTCGTCGACGTGTTCTGCTGGATAGAACACGCCAAGCCCACCAACGATAGGGCCGACTTCGTACAGATCGAACTCGAAATTGGTGACAATACCGAAGTTTCCGCCCCCACCACGAACGGCCCAGTAAAGATCCTCATTGTGATCGGGTGAGGCCTTGAGAAGTTCTCCGTCAGCTGTGACAAGTTCGACACTGCGAAGCGCATCAACCGAAAGGCCGTGCTTGCGGCGAATCCATCCAATACCGCCACCTAGCGTTTGCCCGGAGATACCAACATCGCCTGCACTTCCCGTCGGCGTAGCGAGGCCGTACTCCTGTGTCTCGGCGAGGACGTCTTCAGCGCGGTTACCAGGCCCAACACGTGCGATTTGTGCCTCGGGATCAATATTAATGTCGTCCATTGCTTCGAGATCAACGACGAGGCCGTTGTCGACCATGGCAGAACCCGTCTGGTGATGGGAGCCACCACGGATGGCCAGTTCGAGGTCGTTATTTCGAGCGAACTCGACAGCGTAGGCGACATCTACACCCCCCTTAGCGCGAACAATAACAGCGGGATACTTGTTGACAAGGCCATTCCACACGTTTCGCGTGTCTTCGTAGTCTTCGTGGTCAGGAAGAATGAGATCACCACGCAAGTTCTCATTGAGTTCGTTGATGTCTTGTTCCTCGATTTTAGCTATAGTACCGAGCGGATGGTTATACTTAGACATTAATATATAATTAGAAGCTAATGGTCGGATACAAAAATCATTCGCTATTAGAGAATTTAGATAATTTTGATGGAAGATGGAATGGTAGAAACAATCGAGATATATTTCATATTTTCGGCTGCAACGACTCTCCATCGATTTGAATCAACAATAGTAACTGACCAAATTGCCGCTGCCGCTTATCGAGACAAACTATATCGATCATCAACTGGAAGAGACCACCTAAAGACGACAACATAGGACCAAAAAATTGTAGAGAGTCAGCAGTATTATACAACCGAGTCGACTACTATGGGTAATGACGATACAGGGAGAAAACCAGTCAGAATCGTCTATTGTGCTTCGAGAGACGATTCAGGATCTCCCACCGAGTGCTAAGTTAGTCGCTATCGTCCTCGAACACAACGGAACCCTCTCTCAACGAGAGCTCGCCGCAGAGTCCCTACTACCAGAACGGACCGTGCGACTTGGACTCGATCAGTTAGAAGAAGTCGATGTCGTTGAATCGAAAACATCTCTGAAAGATGCTCGAAAGCGGCTCTATACGCTTTCTGTGGGGTCGACATCCGAGACACACACCTCAAGCGACGAAAACTGAGTGATTAATATCGGAATTGTTCGACAATCTGTGCAAACGCGACGTTTTCTTTGACTGTTTGAATCTGAACTCGAACTCGGTCACCTTACTCTGTCTCCGAAACAATTACCATGAAAAATACTCATCAGAAAGTGATACCGGTTTGCCATCCCAATTGATTATCTCGCTAGAGCAGGTGTCTTATTTGCTAATTAATGAATTGTGCTCCAAAATAGAAGCAGCGCGATCAAAAATGATTGTTGGTGGCCTCATTTGTCGTGCTCAGCTTGATCCGGTTCAAAGATATCCGTCTCGTCCGAATGATCACTCGAAAAGACCCTCGTGTCAGTGGACTCGGATTCGGACCGAAAAGAGGTTTGGGTTTCCGCCCGTTCGGCAGGATCAAAGATCTGAGTGTCGGTCGATTCATGTTCCGGAGTCGACGCCTGATCTGTCTCAGAATTGGATTGAGTAGCAGCCTCCTGTGCCTCGATCGCCACTTGCTGTATCTCTTTGATACGAGGCACGCCCTGAAGTCCCGAGAAGAGCGTTGCGCAGGTGACGACTTCCCTTCCGGGGACCGAAAACGAACCGCTAAAAACGGTACCGTTAGTCTTCGGTTCAGAAGAATCAGAGAACACGTTGCCATCGTTCGCTTGCTCGAGCCACTTCAGCCCTCTGATTACTCCCTTGTCCGAGAGATGTTCAGGCGGTCCTGAGCATGCGAGGAGAGTATGTACACACTCGACATTACATTCTAGCGTCAATGTCTCGAGCGCGGCCTTTCTGACGAGTGAGGTGATCCGATTCGTTGCGTCCGCATCGTCAGTCGAATCGTCATCGTTTCCACCAAAAACACGAGAGATTAGTCCGTTTGAGGGTAATTCAACAGTTTCGGAAGCATAACCAATCGTTGAAATTCCACCAGAGGATAACGTGTCGATGACGTCTTGATTTGTCAGGGAAAACTTGGAATCTTCTCGGTGTTCCGCGGAGCCATCAAAAATGGCAACCATACGTTTGATCAGCTCTTTGTTCGCGGAGTCATATTGAGACTCATACTTTTTATCAGGCGCTATCCAAACATCGTTGTCGAACAAAAGCAGGTTATCGGCCTCGCGGACGAACGTCTGTAAAGATCGTGCCGCGTTGAGCGTTCTCGGATCGTTCTCGAAACTTCCTGGGAGTATGCCGACTCCGTAAACGGGTAGCTCATACAGCCTGTTCAGGTGCTGCGCGAGTACCGGTGCACCGCCGCTACCGGTGCCGCCGCCGAGTCCGGCGACGACGACAACGGCATCCGCTTCGTAGACGGGTGTCGTATCAAGGCATTCCTGGACGAGATCGATATCGGCTGCGACGAGTTCTGCCCCAAGATCGTTGTCGCACCCAGCGCCATTTCCGTACACTCGTGACGTCCCGACGAGGGCGCGCCGTTTGTTCGGAACGTGGTCGAGATCCTTGAGAGTGGATTGGGACGCATCGACTGCGATAGCAGCCTGGATGGTAGCAGGATTACAACTAACAAAATCATCAACAATACGATTTCCCCCGCCACCAATTCCAATAGCGACTATTCGCATGCCAAAGAGTTCGTATACTCAGTAATAGTTGTTGTACATTTGTACCGATCGTTCCCGCCCAGGTCAGGCGAATCGCTAACAATGAAGGCTTCGAGAGCCACCAAGAAATCGCGTTAACACAAGAAACGAATTTCCAATGCGTAGATATTATCTATACCATGAGTCAGAGGCCAGTCTATGTCGGGAGATTTTTCCAACTGACTAACACCGCATGGACGTACTTTATTTATCGCGCCCGATGCTGACCAACCTCTCTTAGACACGTCTCTGTCTCGTAAAATACCTGCTAAAAGCAACCAACACCATCTTCAACTGCCCTTTCGGAGAGACATCTGAAAATTGGTCGACGCTGTTCTCGGCGAACAACTCTTCGATGACATCCTCACCGAAACCTCTCTGTACCTCATTTCGTCCGACGAGTTTGCAGGCATCCCAGACACCACGGCTGCCTGGGATCACTAGACTCACACATATTCTCGGAGTAACTCCGAAATTAGCAAGGTAAATAGTAGGAAATTAGTAGATAGGCAAGAGTATTGAGTTATGGGACGAGATAAACTCCTTGGAATTGTAGCTCTTGTAGCCATCGTTAGCATCTTTTTCCGACAAAAATCGAATACAACAGAGACCGATACGATGGACTGAAACCAATTAGAGCCAAATTTTTATTAAGCATATAGAACGGATAATTAGTTTTTTGCCTGTTTGTATTGTTAGATACATTTAATGAATATCCCACAGCTCCGTTCTCTATTTGTTAGGTCCCATCAGATGAGATTGCCTATGAATTCGGAGATGTGGGTCGACGGTCGATTTTTAGTTAATGATTCATCTCCTACAAAGGAAGGTCTTGTCCACGGTGCAATAGACCCGAAGGCCTGCGACGGCTATCTGCCTGGAGTATCTCGACACCCCACTTTCGTTTTGTCGACGGGCGGTTCGGTGTGCGAATTCCCGACCAGCGATTGACCTCGTTTTCAGCCTCCCTTATACTTCGGCGTCTTTCGATCCGAGATTAGGACACAAACAGGGTGCAGGGATAGAGCGTGAATCCAATACCTATGATCAGGACGTTTCCATCGGTCTTACAACTAACATCATACGCGTCCCACTGCGGGAGAAAATTCGAGTACTTCTCAGAAGATCCCGCTACTCGCTCACATTCGCCCGTGCCAGAGTCGAGAGAATCCAACCTGAAGACGTACTTGCTTGCGTCAAACACTACGCGCCGAACACTAGGAGATCAATCGAGCGATGATTGATATCCACGTAGATGAGCGGACATGGCTCCCATTATAGGTCGACGAGCCCGCCCATATTCGCCCGGAGCCATCGTTTTGTGCTATCGGTTGTGGTTGTTTTGTAGATCGCTCTCGGCGATAATAGTGAATCCCGCCAAACACTTATGCTTGAATTACCACATCTGAGTCTTCGGCACAATAGAATTCACGTGCTTCATACACGAGAGCGGAGGAAAATCGAGGGTTAAAGTTCAGCGACCGTATAGCGGGCTACCGCTAAAGAGGAACTCTCTGTATGATACTGTCGGAGAGCCCACAAGCACAAGTGTTCTCTCGGTTTCCTATAGATGCAGGTCTCAGACACGCTGAACTTTCGAGTGGGTGAGCTATCTGACTCTATCAAGTATAGGAACTCATTAAAGATGATAATGGCATCCCCAGAACTAGAGCTCGTTGTAACATTTTCCAGCTACAACTCTGAAGGAGGTGGAAATGACTAATTTACGTACGCCTAGGTGTCAAATACATTCGTATGGCTCTCTTGAGTATGAGTCTCTTGTTTGTTTTTTTCATCCTGAATATCAGTAAGGATAGATTCTATTGTGTCTTTATGACGTACAACCATATCTTCAATTTCGCTAGAAACTCCATCAGCAGCTTCTTTATCTTCGATTAACACCCACATGTGATATGTTCCGAGCAGAAAACCCTCTGTCCTCTCTATGGCAAGAGCGGTTTTCATAGTGGGCATATCTTGATCATAGTTACTTGCAATGCTAAAACAAGATTGTTTGATTCCTGTTTCAAGTAAATCTTCTAGCAACTGTCGTGCTTCGTATTGCATATATATGATTAGTTTCGTCTTGTTATTGAATCTTTTGTATATCTCTTAAAATTTCATAACCCATTGACTCTCAACATTTCTAAATAATATAGACGCCCTCGAGTTAGTCTTAAGACTCGCTATTGTCGTTGGCGACCGTCATGAGTTCGTCACTGTGGATAATACTCAATGACTTGCCCTATCTGATTTCTATCTCATCAGTGTATATGATTTCGAGAATTATTGTGTATTGTTGGTGTCCTTCGTATCATCGTTTTTATAGATTTCTGTGTTTTTTGCTTCTTGTGTTGTAGATTTGGCAGGACCGTCACTTTCTGTGTTAGAATCGTTCGATGAGAACACTTCTGTGTCCGTAGTATTTTCTACAGGATTGGTTTGTGAGGGGTCAAACACCTTTGTATTACTAGTAGACTCTTCGAACATTCCTGCTGCTTTTGAGTCTCCTGACTTACCATTACGGAGTAGCGGTCCAATTACCTCTGGAGATTCTGTGCTAAGCCCAGATTCAATTTCAAGATCGAGTTTCCGTGCTCGGTCAGCATTTTCATTGCAAATTTGATTGAGGCGATCTAACTCTGTTCCGTACTGTTTAAGCGCATCCTCGTGAGCACTATCTTTTAGTGAATCAAGCTCTCTTACAACCATTTCAAAGGTTTCTTTTGCTCCACTATAGTCTCTATTTTTAAATTTCTTTTCAGCAGAGAGTGCTGTATCCTCCAGAGTAAGAAGGCGTGCTGCTAGCATAACCTGTTGGGCCTTGCTCGCTGTGACGATAATATCTTGTCCGGTATCATCAGTAATATTGTTGTTGTGAAGGCTTTCCATACGACGGATAGCATCTTCGAGTTCCTCGGCAAGCGTTTCAGCTTGCTTTTGTCCATCCTTGGTTCGGAGCGTAGACTCAATTTCTGCGACCCTCTTTGAGGATGTTTTCGTTGCTAGAGAGACAATTTCGTCAAGTTTTGTCGTCAACGTGTTCTTTGAAAGATAGACATGTTCACTTGCAAGCGCTGTCGCATCGGAAATGATCTGAATCGCGCTTTTTGCATGTTGGAGTGCTTGGTCGTACTCATTGCTATTGAGTTTAGACTGGGCGTTGTTATTCTGTACTCTAATCTGTTCAAGCAGTTTTTCATATCTATCTTCAATGTATGATCTGATTTTCTGGTCAATATCGTGATCCTCTGATGATAAAGGAGACGAAATCCCGTGTGCGTTTGTTAACTCTTCTATTTTACTTACGTGCTTCTTGGCATTTTCTAAGTCATTTTTTCCCTGTGAAACATCTCCATGCATGATTGCTTGCTTACCTTCAGAAATCAGATTCTGCGCCTGTTCAGCCTCCTGTTCTGCAATCAGAGTAGCTCGATCACGTTCGGCCTCTTCGAGAGATCGAGGAAGTTCAATTTCAGTATCGTATGTTGAAGCAGTCGCTGGAGCGAGCTGGCCTGGCTGTCGGTCGCCTCGAATTTCAGTATCGTATGTTGAAGCAGTCGATTCAGCTTCCTCAGCAAGTTCACAAATACGATCCATTACTTGAGAAGTTTCGTTGAAGTCGTTACGCTTAGATGCAGCCTCTGCTTTCTGAATAAGCTCTTGCATTTTTGGCTTTACAAAAGCACCCATCAATTGGGCGTAACGTTGGTTCTCTGACCAAAGCGTTGTAGAGATATTGTACCTAGACTTTAGAGATTCACATCGTTTCTTTTGTGAACGCACTTCCTCATAAGCTTTGGAATCAGTGGTTGGTTCGCCGTCAGAGATTTGTTGTTCAGCTGCTGAAAGAAGATCTTGGTACTGTTGAACTGCTTGTTGGTACTCTTGGTCCTGCAATCGACTTAATTGATATGCGTTAAGTTTCGTTCCAGACCATCCACCAATAAGTCCAAGTACATAAGCAATACCTCCTATGGCGATTACACCAATGATTATACCAACTATTGTACTGAATATACCCTCACCACCAAATAACATCCCATACACAAGTATTAATGTCGTTATGGAGGCGGTTCCATAAAAACTGGCCAACGCCCCATTTTTCGAACTCTCTGTTTCTCCAGCTAGAATCACAGTCACTAAAGCTCCAATAATCGAGGAAAGTAATAGTCCAACAGATAATGCAGTATCCTCTGAGCCGATATACTCAAATGAGAAAATGATAGAGAAAAATAACGCTGCAGTTATTGTTGTGCCAATTAATAAACTTTTTTCAGAATTATATCGCCCTATTTTAGTGGCCATATTATAGTCCAATAATAGAGAATGGCTGATATAAAACCATCTATGATAGCTCACTTAATCCTTGACTATATTGCCACCTATAATACTAATACAACAACCATACAGGGTTATAAATCATTACTATAAAAATATCTTCTCAAAACCGTAGCTATTTAGTTTTCAGACCGATCAGGCAATTTGGAGTAGCACGCTAATCCTCAAATTTTAAATAAGTTTTCATCAACTAATAACGCCTATGGAGTCGATGTGGCATAATTTAATTGGATCTCGTGTCTAAATACTATACAAAACGATCCAACATTATTATTCAGAAACACTAGAACATATTGCTAGTTAACACGAAAATGGCTCAATCTATTGATTTCTACGGAGCCATCATCTCTGTGTTAGATGGTGTTTAAATGACCCCAAAATACCAAGCACCAATAAGAAGTAGAATTACACCAGCAGCTCCAAGAGCATAGGGGAGCATCTGCCGAGCCTGAGTCATAGGATATGATTCAGCTTTCAATTCTCTTTCTATTTGATACAATTCATGATCGTGGCCATCATAAACGTACTCAACCTTATGAGCCGTCACATTATATTCATCTACTTCATGACGGATTTCGTTTTCTTCAAGCGAAAGTTCCTCCGTCTGGACGTGCTCGCCCTCAGCGTTAATGATATACTCGTCTGGAACATCAGATGCATCTACAGTAACACTCTCTTCAGGTGTAAAGTCCCGACGAACAAGATCAACTTTCCATGTCTCACCCTTTTGATCGCATGTGTCACATGCATTTGACCCCGTACCACTACATTTTTTACACACTTTTGTTCCGGATCCCCCACAACTCTTACAACGTGCAGTATTATCACTATTCGTTCCAGTTCCACTACAACGCCTACAAGAATTTTGGCCACCCCCGTTACACCGTCTACACCGATTTCGGCCATTCCCATCACAATTTGAACAGGTGCTGACACGCTCTGTGCTGGGGCGAGCAAAGTCCACAATCCCTTCCTCAAATGTAGGTGGTACAAATTTATCACGGTTGTCAGCAGTAACATCCGCGTACTGCTCCTCAATATCTCTCTGACTAGATTTATTTAATGAAACTTCATGTACTAAATTTTCTTCGTCATATGAGATTATTTTCTCGATATATTTTTGGCAAACGATTTCTTCCGTAGTTTTTATATTTGAATCCTCAACAAGATTATTAACTACACCCCAATTTTCTTTTTGGTATTGATTTAGTAATTTAGCACCAAGATTAGATGATGAATTTATATCATTGTTTTTTTCGCCATTTGTTTTTTTGTTTTCTTGTTTCCTTCTTGATCCAGATGACATTATGAGTTTGTTAATTCGAGACATGATAAAACTCACGGACGTGTCACACCTATCTAATTGAAATCGGAGAATAATTATTTGATAAAATATCAATGTGTTTTATAAATAATATGCTAAATTTTTACTGGAGATTTTAGTTGAGTCGTCAAGAGATCACCAAGTTATATTTGTGTTGCCGAAATATAGCTAACAATATGGGTAATAAATCGAATAAAACAGATGTTTTTCGGACGAATAGTAATGAAAAAGATTCAGACACAATACGTGAAAGAGATCCTGCACAGAGAACAGATTTTATCACAGAATTTAATCTGCTCTCAAGATGGGACGAATATGGCGATGTGGCAGACAATGCGATCCAAGTTTCCGATCACGGTTCGGATATTTCACTAGGAGCTAGATTCCCTTTAAAAAAGATTAATGAGACAGTGAAATTAACCATGAACACGAAAATTTTCGATGCAGAAGGTTCTCGAGTAGGAATGTTTGAAGAGTTTAGAGAGTATTCAGTCAATGATTCTGCAGATGAATATATGTGGGAATCGGTTCATCTCTACAATACAGAAGGGTGGAAATCTGGATGGTACACCGCAGAAGTCGTTGTAAGAGATATCCACAGAAATGCAGTCACGTTTCCGACTGAAATAGAGTTCCAAATTCTATAGATCATAGTCTACAAATTATGCAGTGAGACCAATTTATTTTGATTACGGACAAAAGCGAAGCGTTATATCGTATGTTGGGTCGACTGGAGAAATATATGTTGGTTCTTTAATGCAACCTGCACCATAAATTTGTCCATCCGGGAGCTGTTCTGGATTGGTCTTTTGCAACTGTTGATGACCCTCGTCACAGAGTAATAGCTGCCAGCCATCAGAGATTTGTATATAAGTGCCATTTAAACTTCGATCGTATATAAACCATAATTCATCATTCCGTTTGATTTGAAAGTGGATAGGAGAGATGAATTTTTTCTGATCTTCGATACCCAAATCTGGGATTTTATCCTGTGTATTAATCCGACCGATGGAATCTCCAGGTCGAACGGTACAAGTTAGGTTCGATCGAGTATCAATCAACTGGGCAGAGGCCGTTTGCCGTCCAGACGCAGTATACAGTGCTTGAAGTAACTCTCCCGCATTTTCTGGTCGTTGTGAGGGGTTTGAATGCGTAGCTCTACGAAGAACACGACAAAAATCATCCGAAACAGCGTTATCATATTCAAGAATATTTATCCCATCAATTGGTGTTCCACTTGTAGTCATTTTTACACCAGTAAGCAAGTATATGAGTAGTTTTCCGGCTGCATAGACGTCTGACCATGGTCCCGGATTGTAGCTATAATTTTCACAGTTGGGCGTCTGTTCTGGTGCTTTATATTCATCTTCGTAAAACAGCGTTTCAGAATCATTCGTTGGCTTCACCGTATTATAATCGATAAGTACTGGTTTATTCTCAGACTCACGGACCATCACATTTTCTGGTTTACAGTCAAGATAACAGTAATCATTTTCATGAAGGAACTCTAATGCCTTCAATACAGGAAATCCATATGTTTGAACCAATTCCACCCCTGGTAAGAGCCCAGATCGTGCTAACACATCAGAGAGTACTGAGCCTTCTACATACTCCATAATTATATACGGTATGTCGGCGCAATCACCACCGACAAATCGAATGATAGACGACGGAAGTACACTCTCTTCGAACTTTGATAAGACAGTATACTCATTACGGAATCCATCTATAACCTCTTCAATGTTGTTTGAACCATCTTCTTCAGTTCTAGCGTACTTAATTGCAACGTCAGGACCACCATTTTTATCGGTTGCACGCCAGACTGTTGCAAATCCACCACTTCCAAGTTTCTCTTGTAAATGAAACTGGTTCTCGACACAACGTTGTGGTGGTGTCTCTTCAGCCATTATTTTCGTTTAAACACACAATGTTATGAATGTGTTGTCGTCAGGATACTGAATCAACAACTGACTGTGTAACTTCTTATTTCCTGATTAAATTTATCCCGTGAATCAGCTATTCGAAGCATCTATTGGGGATTGAAGACATCTCACTTTTTGACGTAACTCTATTTGTATTGTATATTAAAGGCCAAATATTAGTCAATTTTTATTTGCATAGATACCTCGCCCCCTAGCTGGAGTCGATCACCATCCTTTATTTCTATAGTATTCCCCTGCTTCAGAAGTTGTCCGTTTAATTCTGTGTCGTTTTGTCCGATTGCGGTTAAGAGAACGTCACTCCCAGATTTGCTGAAACGGATGTGTTCTCGGTGTACATATTTTGCATCGCCGGTATTGCCACCGTCTCGCTCATACGCCTCTCGAATCTCTTTGCCTACAAACTCATCGAAAGTCACGTCGACCGTTTCTGAGCCGATTATAAGCTGGACTGGACCTTGTGAGAGCGAGGGTGAACTATTTGACTGGGTAGAGTTATTAGCTCCTGTGAGGTGATCTTGAGCATCTTGACTAAGTTCCTCCCAAAGTGGGAAGCGCCCCCAGACCCACCCTTTCTCAGTGAGGAAGATACCTTCACCACGGTCAAAACTTCCAATTTCCTGTTCTTCAATAGGATATTTCTCATTTTCCTGAGCCTGAGAGCTGTCACGACTAAGAGCTAACATCTGGAGAATCGTACTTCCAGTGAGGCCTGCAGCTTGCGTACTGTATCCCATCTGCTCTATTTCATACTTTTCTTTGCCGATTTGTTCCCGGACATATTCTTTGTCGTCAGCCGTTCGCATTAGTATCTTCTGAGGACAGTTTCCTAGAATCGTTTGAGCACCGTTATCGCCGTAAACAGATCTGAGTTGCGACCTGGACTGAACACCAATAACCGCTTCGGTAAGTTGTGCACGCCCTGTAGAGAGTAATCGTTGAATCTGCTGAAGTTCGCCAACCTCATCAAATTCGTCAAGAATAAAGTATGTGTATCGGGACTTATCGTTTAGTGCAAGTTTTATGCTCCAATCAAGAAAAATACGGAAAATTGGTGCCATCACATCCTGTTCAGGCCCAGACATGTCCAGAACAAGGGAACGTCCCTGCGGGTCCTCCATATAATCTCGAATTGAAAAGTCACCTCGTTTTGCAAAGTCACCATCGAACACACGACCCACACGTTTTCGGAGAGTCTGATACATGTTGGTCATAGTTTCCTTACTATTTGGGTCCAATTCTGAGGCAGCAGCTCTCACTTTACTTTCATTGGACCTGAGAAGTGATTTACGTATTCGTTCTGCTGTATTAGTGTTTTGGCCTCGTGGATAAATAAATTCTATTAATGATTTATTAGAAGGGTTTGGAAAATTTGGACTATTATCAATATGATATAAACATGCTGCAAATAAATCTTGTGCACCTTTAGTAAAGAATTCGTTTGAATTCTTGTTCTCATTTTCTTGGAATAAGGCATCTGCTATTGTACGATAATCACGCATATGGTCTGCTTCATTAAATATATTCCATAAATAGGTGCTATTATTAAGAGATAAAACTATTGCATTACTAGAGTCATAGATTCCTTTTTCCGCATAATCTCCCTTATAATCAAATATAACAACAGGATCGTCCTTATCAGCTTGCATCTGCTTCGCTAGGAACGTGATCGTACTCGTTTTACCAGAGCCAGGTTGACCAAGCACCATAACAGACAGATTTTTTTCGAGTGTCAGTACCTTATTTTGGAGTCCAATTCTATCTTTCTCAACATATTTGAGTGGAATACCAAAATTCTCTTTCGGATTCATTTGTTTTATATTCTGATTCACTATCCCATCTCTTTTTGAGAAGAAATTAAAGAGTCCCATATTATATAATAGATATGTAGAGGGAGTATAAGTTTTTACATAATATACTAACTAGCAGCTAGTAACTTTGTGTTGTTTGATTCTTTTCGGACTCATTTTGGTCTTCTATTTTTTTTATATTTTTACTATAATTAGTTTCTTTTTTATTATATGGTCGTTCACCAGCCGCTTTTTTTCGTGCTACTTCTTTTTTATCACCTGGCCTAATATGCCTCTTACACTCAGGATTTACGCATCGTGCTACAGAAAATTCCATTGTATCTCCTTTAAGTACTACTTCTCCCTTAGATTCGTTAAGTCCAGTACCAGCAGCACCTACAGATTTCCCCTGTTCTATAGATTCCTCTTTTCCAGTCGTAATTGTAAATGTATCCTCTTTTATTGACGCTTTACAACCTTCACAAGGGCAAGGAGTATATTCATCTGTTACAATCTTACTATTTTCTTTATCTATCAGCAGAGGATCTCTTATAGAATCAAGATCGACATCATTCATAAGGTCAATATCATCTGGATTTTTATTATAGCCCAGTTTTTGCAAATATTCTTGTCCTCTTTGTTTCGCTCCACCTACTATAGAATCATATTTCATACTATTGTACCTCTCTATATTTCCCCTTTTGTGTAGATATTATACACATCATATAGTAAGAATATCTAATCATCGATACCATCATTAACTCTAACGTCATCAGCAACCCGACTGGATTCTTTCATACTATCATTATAATTAAACTCTTTCTTTAGTTCTTTTATACGGTTCGTAGTATAATTTTCATTAATTGAGCTTGTGTTTTTTAGCAATTTTGGATGGTAGTTTGTTATTCGTAAACACTCAATCATCGCCTGTTTTCGAACCTCTGCATCACTAGAATGCAAATTCCTAGCCACAATATCTATCAAACTTTCAGAATTCTCTTGATTTGTTGAAATAAGCTTTCCAATTTCATTAGTAGCTTCTTTAACAACATATTTATTATTGGATGTTGCCAAGCTACGAATTGTTTTTTGGAATCTCTTAGTATCTATTTGGTTAGGGCAATTAGCGACAATATGGCCTAAAATACTTAATGCAATTTTATTTTCCTCTGGTATAATCGAATGCTCTATGATTTGAAACAATTCCTCCGCATATTTTGATACTATACCTGCATCTTGCTCTGCTATGCATTCTAGACAATACAGAGCATTTTTTGTTGCTTCTTGAACATCTGAGTAAAGGAGAGAAGCAACGATATCAATATGAGGAATAACTGCTTCAGCGTCGTACCGCGCAAGAGAATAAAGTAGACCCGCTATCGATTCTAACACTTCATATTCTTCAGATCGGTTTTCCAGTATTGATAAAAGTATTTCTCGATGGTACCAGATCTGTTCGTCAGGTACGTATCCTCGGAGTTGATTAGAAGCTTTAATTAGGAGAAGTTGTATCTCTAAGTCACCTTCATAGGCATTTCGGACGATTCCATCGAAATAATCCGCTGTCTTTTTAGGTTCGGAGTCCGCAAGCTTTCGGATGACCTCTGCGGCTTCCTTTTGTGTTCTAGAGTCGCCATCGGTAAGATACATTAACACCTGATCAATATGTGTAATAGCTGACTCAGGACTTGATTCTACTAAACTATACACTTCTGATAATGAAATATTATCAGAGGTTCGATTAGATCCGGACATGTGGCAAAAGCTTATAGAGACAATTAGATAAGTTTTCTTACTTGAGTTACAATTATATAATGATGACATCCACAAAACTGTGAATATTGTTAGTGTGATTGACTATATAATGCACATATAGATGAGACATATTTCCGTATTATATAGATAGAAATCAGATATTCCTAATTAGATTTGATTTGTGACCCGCAACTCGGACAGAAGGTCGACGAAGACGGAAGTTGATCGCCACAGTCCAAACAGTGGCTGGTAGTAGAGCCGTTCAGATCCGACGGATTACCATTGTTTGTCGACCCTCCAGTAGTAGTTGACGCAGTCTGCTGTAAGGTAGTAGAGGCGGCCTTTGATCCACTCTGTATCTTTGTAGCATCCTGATTGGAATTAGTAGAGGAGCTCTGGAGCGTTGTTTCCCCGCTATTGCCATCTCCAATCGTTGGAATGCTACTTTCCCGCAGATTCTCAAACGAAAGTGTCGACTGGATTTTCGAGGAGAACGCCAAAAGTCCATCGAGACCACTGATTCCTGTCTTGACAACCTGTGTGTCTGCAAAAACATCTCCCATCTGTTCTCCATTCTTATTCAACACAACGACATACACTGCAAGCGGCAGTATATAGATGCTCAAAAGGGAAGTTAGTTCACGTACAAATAATTGAAACATTGACAGCCTGGCACTGGATGTCGAGACGACTTCTAGGCCAAGCAAGGCCTTGCCTGGAGTTGTCCCACTAAGCTGGATTATCCCAACAAAGAAAATAAGACTCATCATGAGTACCAGTGATAAACTAAATTGGATGGCCGGAACAGCGAACGCTACTAACACGAGAACTGTGGACACTATACCATAATCGATTCCACGGGCTACAGAACGGCGGACCGTCATCCTACGGAGTAACGGCTCTGTATCTGAACGGATCTGACGCGCATTATCACGAATAAACAACCTATGAGTCATTGCAAATGTAGCTCTAATAAACAAATAAGGAATTACTAAATAGAAGGACATTAGAAATAGGAAGAATAAGATCATTATTTTAAACCCATATGATCCACCACGCAACCAATTTTTAATAATGACAAAAAGCGCCCATTGTTTTGGATTCATTATGTTAGCAATAGAGTATAGTTATTGTATTATATCTTGTGTTGTCTGGATAAAATAATTTGAACAAGAACTAACAGCATATTTTAATTGCCGATAACAATTGCAAATATTCACACCATTATTTCGAGATAACTTCGGTAGCTGTTACCTGTTAGGGACGAGTTTCGAGAAGCTAACAATAGTGACAAGTATTAGAACATTAAGAACCAGTTAACGAGGCCAATTCGGGATTAGACTGTCCATCCCAATGTTCAATCACAAGAATTTGTGAAATAAACTATACAGATTACAGAAGACGTAGCTGTCTTGAGATCATCGGAATCCGGTCATATGACACACAATGACCTACTGGCCAATTTTGTGTCCACACTGTGAACAGAATTTTGCAATGTTGACGACATCGTTTCCACACTGCGAACAGTACCGCCCAAGATCATCTGTGTCAACCACGTTCTCCGTTGGACTGTGATCGTCTCCGCAATCAAATCCATTTACAACTAAGGCAGAGTGCATTAGACCAGTAGGTGTGTTCCACTGCACTTTTCCAGAAAACGCAATACTTTCTGGATCAAATTCCTCTAGCTTTATGCCAGATATATTACTCATATCCGACCAATAATCTACTGTCGATCTAATACTATCTTTTGTCTATTTAGAACCATGTTTACTTATCTATAGTTATAATCTACCGTTTTGGAACAAATTGAGTGTTCTGATAGTATAAATTTTATTAAATTTTAGTGTAATATTTATATAAAAATAGCTAAGTCTTTGTTTGTGGATTTTTCATATTTTCTGAAATAGTCATTATAATATAGATATAGTCATGATCAGGCTATGAGAAGTGCTGAGTAACGTATATTTCGAAGCCGTTGTTTTGAAGAATTACGACCCCAATTGCTTCGCGATTGAATTTCTCTCTCATAAGGTTTTCACGGTGTTCGGGTGAGTTGAGCCAACCATCAACAATTGTAGCTGCAATGTCTTCAGGAGATGGAACTGTAGGTATCTTCGTGCCTGATTTGAAATATGCTAAATTTTCACCTAACACACATTCATGAACTGTTGAGTCACAAGTAGCTACTCCACAAGACGTACAGTGACGAGGGGAGACGATGGCTCGAAGGTCAGCACCGCAGTCGTGACAAAATTGCTGTCCGGACGACTTTGCTAAGTAGTTATATTCTAATTTTTCGATCCGATCACGAAGCGTTTCTCCATGGGGTGCTATATGAAATAGCTGGCCAGCACCTGCCATCCGGTGGCTATGGTATCTAGCGACTATTCGAAGTGCAGAGTCATATGCTAAGGAGGCTTTCCCATGTGCTTGTCGTGTAGCATTTGTCTCTTCATGAATCGCCGTTTCAAGATATTTTACATTCATCCGATTATGTTATAAAACCAACATTAGAGTTTGTGATTTTGATCTATTTTATTCTTGTTCAGTTCCACACTCAGGACAAAATTCAAGTTTATCGTATGATTCGAGAGCTGCACCACAGGAACCACAAGAGGCCGAAGCCCCGAAAACCGACGTTTGAGTTACCCTATCTGCCACCTCATCGGACGTAGGTTTATCATTCAACATATCATCAGCGGACATATCGTCTGATTTCGTGACATTGATACTCAATTCTTTGAGGATACTGTCAAAAACATGATTGGGGACATCAATAGCAGGGTCAGATTGAAGCTCACGTATCCGTGTTTGAACTCTATCTGGATTGACGACAACATTTGGCTCACGTTCAATAACTTTCAGTGTTAGATATATTGCGTTCTCTTGGATAGCAATTACATCAGTTGTGAGAAGTTCCGGCAGTTTTTTTCCAATTTTTTTAATCGGGAAGTCAAGTGATTTATTGTCATGTTCCCAGGCAAGAAGCGTGAACGTAGCATTTTGTCTCGTGGCGAGATTCGGATCATTAAGCAACTTTACGACGGACTCTAATAGTTCTGTGACTGTATCGGAGTCGTGCTGGACAAGTTCTGAAACTAAATATGCCGCACGCCCTCGATGCCGCGTCACTGGATCATTTAGTGGCGTCAATAAATGGTTGGCGTGCCCTGCAATTGAGTTTGGTGACTGTTCTACGACAGAAACAAGATACATTAGTGCCCTATCACGTACGAATTCGTTGCCATTATCGAGTGCATCAACAGCCACCTCAATTATATTGACCGCTGAATCATATTCCTCCTCGACAACTGCCGATAGTGCTTCAAACACGGATATACGAACTCGAGGATCTTCATCGTTTACATGTGATGATAATTGATCAAGATAGTTGTAAATTGATAACGGAGCCTCGGTTGCAAGCGTCGCAATTGCCGAGCACGCTGCTACACGTACCGAGATATCCTCAGCTTCGAGTAACTCAACGAGATCCTCAATTGCGTCGCGAAGAATATTCGTGTTCTGCTTACCGAGTGCTTCGAGCAGCCGGAGAAATTCAACAAGTGATGGTGGATTAACATTCAGCAACACCACTTGGACAGGGATCATTTCCGGGTCTACAAGCGACACATCTTTTTCAACAAGAAGGCGCAGTGCTCTGATAGCGGTTCGTATTTTTTCTGGATTCTGAGAGGATAACGATCTAATCAATTCCTCAACAGGTATTTCATCGGAAAGTATACCTTCATCTAATTTGTAACTTATACGCCTTATTTCAGATACATTCATAGTATGTTATCAAAGTATATGCAAACGGATTGATTGTTGAAACAGTTTATTTGAGTAAACTTACTTAATGAGTTTACTACTGATCCCTAATCACCGTTTTTTTGTCTGAAATTGGTGTGTCGGGGTCAAGCGCACGCTCTGGTAGTACTCCTTCTTTTGGATCTGGAGAGTTCGGCAACGAACTTCCGGAAAACAGGATCAATGAGATATTATCTTTCCCGCCCTTACGATTCGACAAGTCGACAAACTGCTCTGCTGCACTACTCAACGAAGGTTCTTCAAGCACAACATCAAGAATATCATCATCAGTGATAACCTCCTCAAGGACATGTTTGCCCACTTCCTCGTCATTGCCCGAAGTGACGTACTCACGATATAACTCCATCGCATCTGTCTGCGCGTCTATAAGACCATCACTCGTAATAACAACAATATCTTCTTCAAATAGCGAGACTGTCCCTGTGTCGACCGTAATCTGTGCCTTTTTCGGATCGGTACCAGATCTTCCTCCGATTGCTCGGGTGATCTCATTACCATCTGGATGAACATGTCCCTCAACCTTGTCGATCTCACCAGAGTCCTCCCATTGTTGGACCTTCGCATGGTCCTTTGTCAGTAGACTAATTTCCTCATGAGATTCATTAACCACGTACGCTCGACTATCTCCCACCCAACCATAATGGAATTTATTATCAAGATACACCCCAACGACAACAGTTGAGTATGTACCACCGCTCTGTGTCTTGTTTGCGTATCGAATGATCTCGCGGTGCGCCGCTAAAATGGCGCCATCGATTTCTGACTCAATTTCCTCATCAGAGAGTTTGTCTCCGAAGGCGTCTTCTGGGACTTCAATCCCAAAGCCACCGGTATTTAATCTCCGTGCTTGGTGAACGGGTCCGCTCAGCTTTTCGGTGATAACCGTTGACGCTAAATACGAAGCAATGTCACCAGCGTCTTCGCCGCCTGCGCCATCTGCAAGCACAAAAATACCGGCATATCGGTCCTGTGGCTTACTGTTATGGTGTTGTGAAGAAGTATCTTCTGTGGGCCCACCCTTAGGGTACACTTCTGTTGTCGCACTCTCGTTAGGCCCATCAACGTTTTTGTCCGGCTCATCACCAGGACCACGGACATTTAAATTCTTTTTTTGTTGATTCTTGGATGATTTGTCAACTACTTCGAGACCATTTCGGTGACCATCTTGGAGCAGTGTAATCGCAATACTGTCCTCATTAATGCCATTATTTTTCCGTTTTCGTTCTCCAATGTCATAAGTCGCTGCGTACTTCATTTTAAATTACCTTCTTGAATTCGAATAATACATCGTAGGTCGGATCTACGAGCTTGATCAATGCACCATCGTTGAGTTGCCCTTTCTCTGGAGGGATATTGCCGTGACGATCTGTCGGATCCAAACCCTTCTGCTGGAGCCGACTCCGTCCATTTTCACAAAGAATTCGTTCCCACCCATTTCCACGCTGGACATAGGTACCATTGAGACTCCGGTCTTTGAGAGCCCAGTTACCGGTCTGATCGGAGTCAAACTCTACCTGTACCGCGGAAATATAACTATTCTTTTCAGGATCCTGTACAGTAACTGTAGCTTCCGGACCATCCGCATCTTGACGGCCGATGGTATCACCTGGTTGAATTTCGTATTCTCTATTTTCTTGGACATGAATGAGTTTTGCAGTCACAGGCGGATCGGGATCGCGATTCTCTAAGACTAATTTGAATACTTTAGCGTTGTTATAACGCTTTCCTGTGTCTGTCTTTGTCGCCCGCTTAATGATCTCATTCATATAGTCTGGACAGGAGTCTACAAAGTCCTGTGGGCCACGGTTGTCAACTGGAGGAACATCTCCATCTATTATGAGATCATGAAGTGTCTTCCCAAGCGAATAGACATCAGACCACGGGCCCTGGCGGAACTGTGCTTTCTGATTGGTTGATTCAGGTGCTTTGAACCGATTGTTACCCTCAATTCTGGTGTCTTTCGCCTTATCAAACGCTTCGTCGCAGCTCGGACAAATATAATCGCTTGCACTTACTGGAGTCTCGCAAGCAGGGCAAACGAGACTAGCGGAAATATTTGAGTCAACCTCCTTGGCTGTATTGAAGTCTATCAACACGGGCGTTCCATCTGTCTTTAACATTGCGTTGTCCGGTTTGAGATCACGATAGATGATCTCATTAGTGTGGAGAAACGCCATTGCATCCGCGAGACCGATTACAATACGACGTGCTTCTTTCGGGCTGAACGGAGTATTATTATCCTCGAGTTCTTTACCCTCTACAGGTTCAACAATAGCGAACGGTGTCCCTTTTTCAGAGACAGTGTCGTAGAGATCTATAATATTCGGATGTCCGCCTGCTCCTTTGATTGTTCGGAGTACCTCAACCTCTCGCTGGAAAAGATTCTCAACACGCTGATCTGCACGACTGTAGTTGTCACTGTTATAACGGATGTGTTTTACTGCAACCGTCTTACCATCATTCTGATCGACTGCCTCCCACACTTTCACAATACCACCTTCACCGAATTCAGCTTTTATTTGGTATCTTCCACCGATGATATCACCAGCCGATGGGATCCAAGGTTTATTACTCGACATTATAAATTTATAAAGCGCTATACCGGGTCGTCATCGAACTTGATTTTGGTTGCATTTTCCTGTTCAGCACGACCTCCCTCTTTGACGACAGTCACACTGTCGTTGAGTTTGTCGCTGTCGACAGAATCTCCGTGTTTGTTTTCCATTTTTTCTACACGGGTCTCTGCTTTCTCAACATTCCCTCTGCCAAGTTCCAAACCGACGCGAGTTTCATCAAGTTCAATGCTGACTTCTTTATTGTCAGTACTCAGTAGATCACCGTCGTCAGTGAATTCTACCTCAAGTTTACCTGTTGCTGTTTTTGACCCTGCATTCAGCGTAATATCAGCGAGAGTCACTTTCTCTTCGGTTGTCTGTCCCGGTACCCGAATCTTCATCAGTACTTTTTGAGTGTCTCGTTCCAGTAGATCTGGGAGTTTTACCACGGCAACGTTTGAAGCAGAATATTCTGCTTCAATTTCCTGGATCTGAGGCAGAGAACGGTATACTTTGCTGAATTCGACACCTTCTGCGATATCCATACGAAGTTCTGCGTTAGCACCAACAACTGTCGATGCCTCCTCAACAGCCTGTCCAAAGAACTCCTCTATCTCTGTCGGTTCTTCGATATGAGACCACTGACCACGAGCGGTGATTCCAAGTGTCCGTATCGTTTCTTCGTCATATCCGTCACCGATGCCACCAGCACGGATTCGAATCCCATGCTCATCAATGTCACGAGCCTGACGCTCAAAGTCTTCTGCTTCACGAACATTATCTTTACCATCAGAAAGCAATAATATCCGCCGTGCAGTATTATTACTACTAGAAATATTACGGAGTTCGTCGGTCGCCAGTTTCAGACCACCATGGATATCAGTTCCACCCCCTGCAGTAAGATCATCAATAGCAGACATTATTTGGTCACGTGTAATGTCTCCATACCGTGTAGCCTCAAGAACAACTGACGCTTGACTGTTGAATCCAATTATAGTTAGTATATCGTTGTCCTCAAGATATCCGAGAGCTCGTTTGGCACCATCACGAGCTGTTTTCATCCGGTCTCCGGACATAGAGCCGCTTGTGTCGACGACAATTGCTATCTGCCTCTCTGCCGTAGTCGTCTGCATTCCTGGTTCGATAGTTATGCGGCCAGTAATTTCAGTGTCATTTCCGATTGGTGGCAAGTATGGACGATTAAGTTTTGTTGTGAGGTTTGCTTCAGTCATTATGTTAATTTTAAATTTTTGAAATCGTTTGTTAAGTGGTTATTCTACTCGAACGGTTCCGGTAGCAACATCAGAGAACGTCACTGTATCTCCATCTTCGATCGGATATTTTTCATCAATATCAAGTTCTTCACCATTAATTTGAGTTCCATTTCGACCCTTGTTCACAAGCTGGAATTCACTATCTTCAATCTCAAATCGAACGTGTTCTCGATGAATATACTGGGCTTGGTCTTCGTCGCCACCCGAACGAACGTGCGCTGAACGAACCTTACGCCCAATGGTATCGCCGTCGTTCGCTTCAATTTTGACGTCACCAACCTCAACAATGACCTTTTCAGGAAGGCTCTCATTACTGTTTACCATAGCAGGCTCGTCTTCTACACCTTCTTCTGATGGTTCTTGATTGAGATCCGTTGTGGCAGGCTCGTCTTCTGAATCTTTTTCTGATTGTTCAGTAGTAACATCTACATCACCATCCTCCGAACTCTCTTCCTCAGTATTTGATTGATTCTCTTTGAGGCTCTCTTCACAAAATGGGCATGCACTCCATTCTTCTTGTACCTCCTCGTCGCAGGTTGGACATTTCGTCTGCGGTTCAGAGACTGAATCTTCACCATCCGATTTGTCTCCAAGTTCAGATCCACACTCTTTACAGAATGCTTTATCAGGGACTGTTTTTTCGCATGATCCACAAGTAACAGTCTCCTTATTTTGTTGATTTTCATCGCTAGATGCACTTTCATCTTCAGACTCCCACCGATATTCTCCACACTCAGCATTCGTACACCAACCAGCTGCAATAGATGGGTCAAAGGTTTGTCCACACTCTGGACAATCGACCGACGTCGGTTCTGATGACATATTCATTTAAACTGATGAAATCATAATATATAAATATTTTCCAAATACGACCACGCAGTTAATAATTATATACATCTATTGGGAGAGTAGTGCTGGCGCGTTGACGAAGTACTTCGGAAAAGTCGCTGGTGAAGACGAGTTCAAAATCGTGGAATTGAGGCTCGACACCGGTCGACGCCGTCGTTTGTCGAAGACGTCCAGCGAGAGTGACTCGACCGCCTCGACGAAACGCGATCTCCAGAAGCCGTTCTCGGGTATCTCGAACGAGCTATTTCGGAACTCCATGCTGATGAGGTGCCTGTCGAGGAACTTATCACGTGGAATCGTGTCTCCAAACCACTTGAGGGATACACACAGAATACGCAGAACGTTGCCGCACTCAAGCGTGCTCGTGATCAAGATCTCAGCGTTCATCCTAGACAGGATATCGAATACGTGGTTGTCGACGACGAGAAATCCTCACGAGACCGTGTGGCTCTTGCACACGAGGATGTCGAGACGTATGATCCCTCGTATTACGAGACACAACTCGTCCGAGCTATCGAAAGTGTCCTCTCACCGTTTGGGTGGGACCGAACAGACATCCGACAGGAACTTGCAGAGACTCAGAAGATGGATTTGACGACATTCACAATAGACGGACAGTAGTAATTAGTCTCACAGAAGATGTGACCCCACTCCCTCCCCCCGTCATCGATGTGTAAAACCCTGCGAGAGGAGTGGGAGTTCGAACGTGAGGAGCATAATAACAGGCGAGAAACCGGGTAAACAGGCGAGAGAAGCTTTCAAACCCCTAAAAAATATACTAACTCACGTCCTTCTTTAATTTAAGAAAAGTTTATGTAGTAATCGTGTAAACCATATCCGTAGTGGATCTAATTACGAGGTTAGGAAGAAACTGTTTCCGACTAACCGAGTACTAGTCTGTTTTCTTGTCGATAACGTCAAACCGTCTGTTCCTCCTGATATCGCTATCCTTGCGGCCCTTATTGTCGACTGAGTCTTTCATTCCGTGTTTGATCCCCTCCCTCCGACTATTGTTTACACATCGATGACGGGGGGTGGGTGTTCACGAGATCGTCTAAACACAGTATTCGTTCACGGATTTGAGTAGGTACAATGAGTCACATCTTCTGTTTCTCACTTATCTCTCGTCAGTTATGATTCGTTGATTTTGATACGTGTCTTTACACATCGATGACGGGGGGAGGGTCTTCAGAGAAACGTATGGACACAGTCCTCTTTACACATCGATGATGGGGGGAAGGGCTCAAGAACCTCCACGGCGTCGACACCCTACTGATTGTGAAATTCTTTGAGCTGTGAGTTGACGACAGATCGAAGCAATTCTTTTTGATTGGATATTGCTTCCAACCGAGTGTCGTCGACGATTCGGTTCATCATCGCTGCGGGATCTCCAGTGAAAGTAAACTCCATATACATTCCACCGCCACGCCCTCGACTCTTCCGAGAGGTCGAGATAAGACCATACGTAGAGAGTTCTTTGACATACTTGACGTAGGTTTCGCGAGTCATCTGGTCTGCATCGAGTTCATTGGTCACCCACTGGTAGACTTTGAAGCCAACAGGACTCGGAACTGAACTTCGTGATCGATTCGAGTGACAGGCAACAGCAGCCGTAGCGTACAGTGAGATTTTTTTCTGTGTCGTCAATCCCTCTACGAGTTTCAGCGAGCGATCTTTGTCGATTTCCTCTTGAGACTCACGGACGTGATCTTCGGTAACTCTGCTATCGTCTCGCTCATCTGTGAGATCTCCAGCGCCACGGAACAGATCAATTGCCTTCCGGGCATCACCGTGGCTTTGTGCCGCAAACGCCGCAACGAGTGGAATCACATCATCTTTGAGTGCATCCTGGCGGAATGCGTCACGTCGGTTTTGGAGTATTTCGCGCAGCTGCGTAGCATCGTAGTCAGGAAAGTAGATGTCTCGAGGATTGAACGAACTCTCGGCACGACCATCGATGTCCTCCATGAACTTCGGGTCGTTGGTCAGCGCCGCAACCGACACGCGGCCTTCAATCTCATTTGTGTTACTCGCTCGCGATAGCTGGTACAGCAGTTTCGAGTACGCTGGCTCATCATTTGCTCGTCGACCGACTAAGAGGTCAATCTCATCAAGAATGAAAATAACCGAGTCGTAGTGTTCATTGATGAGTTCATACAGTCGTCGGTACTTCCGTTTTGTGGACACGCCAGTCTCAGGGACACCGACATCTGCGCCAACGTCTTTCGCGACGGTCTGAACGAGATCGTAGACAGCTTGGTCGAGCGTATTGATTGGCTGGCAGTTGATGTCGACCACACCGAAACGTTCGCCCTTCGATTGACAGAGTTCGATGATTTGTTGTGTGACTGCTCCGATGATGAGGGATTTCCCTGTCCCAGCAGGACCATACAGCAGCATATTTGGAGGACGATTTCCCTGAAGCGTCGGTTTCAAAAATGAGACAACAGATTCGAGTTGATCGTCACGCCCGACAATCCTCTCTTCATCGATAATCGTATCTGGCTCAACGAGATCCCGATTGACGAAAACTGAGGCCTCCCCCTCATCATCGAGCATATCCCGGATTGACCGCTGGGTATTATCTTCAGCAGCCACTCCATCTTGATTTAGCATCGTGTCTCCGGCAGGGTCCTCGTGAGCGGCTTCTATTTGTTCTTCGTCGTCTCTAGAATGAGTTCTTTCATCAAGGGTAGATTGATCCGTCCCATTCTGATCACCACCGGCCATACGGCTTCTGTACGCCGGAGTACTAAAAAGGTTAACCTACGTCGATGTTTATACACTAGATAAGGCCAAGCTATCACCCGTATTCTACGGTTCTATATATCTGGGTTGCAACCGACACCGATGTATATTTGCTGAGGGACTCCCCGTCGTCGAAGTGTAAGCCGTGCGTCTGACACCCCGGCATCGAAGTGTAATTCTCATCCCACACTCCCCGTCATCGATGTGAAAAACAACCTTCTCTACCCTTCTTGTCGGTGTTTTGTGGCAGATTTCATATCGCACACGGGGTGTAGTACCATCGTAGTGATGGTTGACACCGCTACTCGTCCGAATTGACCGGTCCTTTATATTTTGACTTGACTCGATCTCCTTCTCGCCACTGCCAGTAATAGTAGCGATTGTCGTTGATTTCCTTGATTGTGGTTGTCGCCTTCGAAGGGACGTCATCAGGGAAATCTTCGGAACGTTCCTCTTCTCCAGTTTCGTCGCCTTCCTCAGGAAGGCGGTCCTCATGCTCGCGATACTCAGCAAGTTCCTCGGCATAGTCGGATATACAGCGGAGTAGTTCGGGTGAATAATCGTCGAGCGTGTCGACGATGTCATTGGGGAGTTCTGTTGGCGGGGTCGGTGGCTCGTCGGGCATAGCTCTGTCCGTGTTAACCAACACTAATGCCAGAATCATAGCTTTGTTGGTTAACCTGATATCGGTTCTGTCGTGCATACTGCTCGACTAAGCCAGAGTGTCTCGATGGTTCGTAGGACACCAAAATATGGACACCTCTGGCCGCAGTATCATCGTGGCTACGGCACTCTGTGATTCCTTGTCGATAGTTTGGATAGCACGAAGCTGGCCGTCTCAAGGAAGTATCGGCTACTCGCTGGCGGATAACTCGATGTCCTATACCCTCTTGTTCTGGTTACAAATCTCATGTGATCGAGGAATGTGTTGGTTAAGACTATGATTTTGTATTGTCTCGGTCTGATTATCTGTCGATGGCTGTACGATACCTCTATTGGCTGAAAACAGCATATTTACACTTGGAATGAGGGGTGTGGTACCCGGGTAGAAATCACTGGACACAGTCGACTCTCATTAACCAACATAACACCTCTAAGCACTGCTTGTTGGTTAATAACCCAACTACTGATAGTCTCCAGCTACTCTGGTCATGAATATGTCCTCGATTACCGTTCTTCAAACCCGCTGTTCAATCGAGATCGAGACTTTCGAGATCGGTGTCGTCATCGAGTGCTCGATGACCTAACTCTGTAATTCGGTAGGCCGGTTCTTCTGGATGTCTCTCAGCGAGGTTGTGGTCAACATAGACAGGACAGCGTTGTGAGACCCACTGTCGACTGAATTTGGTGTTGATCTCCAGATTTTTCGCCGTGTGCCATCCCTCATACTTACTCAATTCTTCGAGAATATACGGATCTGCGGGTACAGCCCATTCAACCTCGCGATACATATGAATTAATCCCTGATTATTGTGTCTGAGGTATATACCCGCCGAAAGGTTTCCCCACGCTATTACCGGATGGTTACCAATTCAATCGGTATTTATAGTATCTGTTCGTATGTTCAAGTTTATATACCGGTTGCTCAGTAGTATCTCTCAGAGCCAATTCCATGCTTCACGAATCTCCGGAATTCCGGGCAGCAGTGGGATGGCCACCAATGATTAAATATGTCAAATATTGACAATTCCTCCTTGCAGGAACATACGAAATCTCGCCTTCGTCGACCTCCTGGACTCACCTTTGGGATCACAGCACTGACGGCGATCCTGCTCTCAGCGGTCGCGGTTGATCCAGTCGTTGCTCAACAGCCGCTGCAGAGCTCTGTGTGCGATGCCGAGAATCTTCCGGGCATGATTGAGGGATTCTTCCAGATTACGACTGCTCTCGGAATTATGGGTCTTGTAGTTGTCTGGCAGGCCGACTCCCTCGTCGATATGTTTACACTTGATCCCGAGCAGAAGAGGGGGATCAAACAACACAAACGATCAGCGATGAAGTCGGCTGTCATCCTCGTGATCCTTGGTCCACTATACACCGTTGCTGGATCGATCATGGGCCTTCCACTGGCAG
>Ga0306904_100146_pt1 | contig 29108 bp, 25 predicted proteins | sample AntDeeMetagen472_FD_190446 | JGI IMG/M metagenome (GOLD analysis project Ga0306904, IMG submission 190446) | Saline lake microbial communities from Deep Lake, Antarctica - Metagenome TFF #472 (v2) (version 2) | ecosystem: Environmental > Aquatic > Non-marine Saline and Alkaline > Saline | place...
TGTTTCGGGGTGATTTGATATCGCTCATTTTCGTGGAGTAGCGTTTATCTTACGATTATCTAATACTTCTGGTTAGCTACTTGTCTGGTAGAGACAACTAAACTAAGCAAATATACTCCAGATTGTGTTACGAATAGTCATAAACTAAATAGTGCTATACCAAATTTATGGGAATTTCGATCTCACAGTTTCGGAGGATAAGCTAGTTCTCGTTGTGCCTCGGCGTTCACAGCCAATGAAAGGTCGACAGGCGAACTTTCGTGGGCCTCAATTCGGTACATTCCAGAAAGTAATCGGTATTTGTTCACAAATAAGAGCGTTACCACTCAAGAAACACGAACCTAGGAGAGCTCTCGGTAATTGAGTCCACCTCAACCGCCGTTTCGGTCTGGGCGCTCGGCCCGATTGCCCAACATGGCCCCTGCGTTGGTCTCGACTGAGTAGCGTGGCAACCGTCTGTACGTCCGCTGGCCCGCTAACTTTCGGCACGATGAGCGTATCGAGAAACCCGTTGACGGCCCTCACCAGCAGAGAATACCAATTCGGAGAAATAAACATTTACTTGCCGGTACGGATTCCTGTACTGGTATGGATACCGAAACCAACGGGTCGGGCGATACCGAACCGAACTCCCGGAGCAAGGTGGCAGCGTTGCTTCACCAGTACGATCTCACCGGCCTCGGTACCGAGTTGGAGACGCGCTGGACGGCCGACGCCGAGTCCCGACTGAGCCTGCGTGAACTCGCGACGTATTTCAACAAACAATTGCTGGCTTTCAAACTCGACGCAAACGCTGCAAGCATCGTCGACGGAGAGGTCGCAAACTACTATCGCCTGTTGACCGACGACGATGTGAGTAGTGGCAAACGGGTTGCCGCCGAGAACACGCTCCGACGACAGGGTGTCGACGTGGAGACCCTCCGAGATGAGTTCGTCTCCCGGCAGGCGATCCATACCTTCCTCACGACCGAACGGGACGCGGCGTACGAGCCACCAACCCCGTCCGAGCAAGAGCGCATTGAGGGCTACCTCGAATCGATCGGCCGGATTAGGAGTCGCCTGGCTTCCATCGCCGAACAGAGCCTTTCTCAGTTGGCCCAATCGAATCCGAGCTTCGGCGGTGTACAGGAGGTGACCGTACTTGTTCAGGTTCAGTGTGATCACTGCGAGACACAGTCTTCGATTACGGAGTTCCTGTCGAACAACGGCTGTGACTGCACTGGGTCGACCGAATAATCGTCTTGTGAGACAGTAGCTTCGATAAGAGGATTCAAAACGGGAGCTACCACACAGATAATTATGACGCCAATATTGCTGTCATGGTTTTACTGGAGTAACGATATCTTCTCTACTGTGTTGGCCATCTGTGAGAGGATCCTCATCAGATACGCATTTGTAACTTTACAATTTCGACACAAAATAGAAGGGATACAATTTTACTACGTCATCCAAATAGAAAACTAATGTCGAAGTCATATGTCGATCAAAGCGCCGTTGTTGAGGTCAGAAATATCGGCGGGATCGACCGGACAACAGTAGCATTCGATCCCGGAGTGGCAGTTCTTACGGGGCGGAACGCCACGAATCGCACGTCGTTACTGCAGGCACTCATGGGGGTTCTCGGGAGCGAGCAGGCAACGCTCAAAGCCGACGCAGACGAGGGTGAGATTACACTCAACTTCGGCGGTGAGACGTATTCACGGCGGCTCTTGCGTGAGAATGGACGTGTGCGACTAGAGGGAGATCCGTATCTCAATGATGCAACAGTCGCCGATCTGTTTGCGTTTCTGTTGGAGGGAAATCGCTGTCGACAGGCCGTCGCCCGTGGTGAAGACCTACGAGAACTCATCATGCAGCCGGTCGACACCGAGGAGATCGAGGCTGAAATACAGAGCCTTAAAGGAGAGCAAAGCCGCGTCGACGACCAAATCGAGGAGTTAGAATCGCTCGCAGATCGACTTCCGGAACTCGAACGGGAGTACCAGCAGCTCCAGAGTCGGATCGACGAGAAGTCCACTGAGCTGTCGACACAGCGTGAGACGCTCGCCGACGTCGATGGCACAATCGAGGAGTCCAGAGAGGAAAACGAAGAGCTCGACGATAAGATGAGCGAGCTACAGGACGCCCGACAAGAACACACACGAATCCAACGGGAGATTACGACCGAAAAAGAGAGCATCGATGCACTCCAGAGCGAACTCGGAGAGTATCAGGAGACACTCAACGAGCAGTCGTCAATTCCCGACAGCCGTCTTTCCTCGTTGACACGAGATATCCAACGGATTCGTGGTCACATTGACGCGATGAACCAGACGATCACCGAACTCCAATCGGTGATACAGTTCAACAACGACTTTCTCGAAGACGACCACCCCGAACTTCTCGAACAGTTGCAGTCTGAGGAGCAACCGACAGACCACGCTGTCACGGATGAACTCGTAGATAATGCCCAAGAACTTCCCTGTTGGACCTGTGGCGAAACGGTGCCAGCCACACAGATCGAATCGACTCTCGATACGCTCCGAGCGATCCACCGACGGAAGCGAACGGAACGAACGGAGCTGAAAGCCGAACGCGACGAGCTCCAGGATAAGAAGTCGACGCTCGAAACCAAACAGCAGCGATACGAGACGACAAAACGGAAACGAACCGAGCTCCAAGACGAGATTTCGGACCGCCAAGACCGGCTACATTCGTTGAAATCCAAGCGCGAACGCGTTGCAGCCACGATTAGCCAACTCGAAGATGCGGTCACAGAGCTCCAACAAGCCGATCAAAGTGAGGTTCTAGAGTTACACGAGACGGTCAATCAGCTCGAATTCAAACTCTCAGAACTTAGAACCAACCAATCGAACGTCGAAACAGAGATCGAGAGTATCGAAACCCGACTCGACGAACAGACCGAACTCGAAGCGCGTCGCGAGGAGATCCAAGCTCGACTGGAAGATCTTCGAACGCGAGTAGAGCAGTTGCAAACACAGGCAATCGAGTCGTTCAACGAACATATGGAGGCTGTACTCGATCTCCTCGATTACGATAACCTCGAACGGATTTGGATCGAACAAACAGAAAAGATCGTTCGTAAAGGACGTCGAAAGGAACCCCAACAACAGTTTGAGCTACACATTGTCCGAAGCACGGAGTCCGGAACGGTGTACGAGGACACCATCGATCACCTAAGTGAAAGCGAGCGAGAGGTAACGGGGATCATCTTCGCGTTGGCTGGCTATCTCGCTCACGATGTCTATCGGACGGTCCCGTTTTTGCTTCTCGATTCGGTCGAGGCGATCGATTCAGACCGAATTGCCAGGCTGGTTGAGTATCTCAACGAGTATGTCGACTACCTGGTCGTAGCCCTGCTCACCGAAGACGCAGCTGCACTCGACGAGAGGTACACACGAATCAGATCGATATAATTACACTGTCTGTTGCTGGCTTCCTTGGTCGGCGGTCGACTATACAATGAGAGCTGTTCCGAGGTATTGATTTTTTGCTGTTCATACGAAAACCCAAAATAACGACAGTTGATTGAGAGTTTCGACTTGTGGTTCTTGTCGACTGTAGTGGCACTCCCAAGGGGAATGAAACAGATAAATTTGTTATTCGAGGAGTCGTCGAAAATAGAGTGAAGTCGATACAACCGGTGAGTGATTCATGTTACTCGACCAGTTGGTGTATCTGTTGCTGGAGTTCAGTGATGTCCTCTGCGACGTAATCTGCCTCAGGAATGAGGTTTGCACTGTGCTCACATTGATATCGGATCACAGTCGCATCCGCCCGGTTCGCTGCTTTGACCCCTTGTACTGAGTCTTCGATGATGATACACTGTGCTGGATCAACGTCGAGACGATCCATCGCGTGGTTGTAAATTGCCGGGTTGGGCTTGCTCGGTCCCTCGATATCCTCCGAACTCACGATAATCGACGGATTCAGTTCGGACTGTTCGACAACATGAGCGATCCATCGGTTGAGAGCAGACGAAACAACGCCGACTGTCAGTCCACGGTCTTGGAGACCAGCAAAGAGCGACGGCATTCCGGGAGTCACAGTTGCCTGCTCTCGGTACATCTCATCGGCAAACGCTTCGAGCTCTGCTTGGAACGTGTCGACTCCGACTGGGAGTCCGTACTCGGTATCCAGAAAGGCAACGATATCCTGGAGACTCCGACCAGTAATGTCGTCTATCGCCGGTCGACCGGATTGGACTCTCGGAAAGATGTCTTCTTCCCAGTGGCGTTTCCAGTACTGTTCGGAATCAACGAGCACACCGTCCATATCGAATAGAATTACTTGTGTCATTACGTGTCTGGATTTTATCGTTCTATAATATGAATCCCGTGGTTTGACCCTCATTACTGGTCTCTGCCCCAACAACGATACATGTCGACTAACTACCGGTCTATGGTGTCGATATCGTTCAGCATTTCCGAACATTAGCATATAGCATATTGCTATAATACTGAAAACCAGCATCGTTCTGTAATGCCAAACACCAATAGGGGCAAACAGACTGATTCACAGCCACTAGTAGAGACATACTGTGAGAATGTCTATCGAGATCGAACACGTCAACACTGAGACCGCATTTGGGATGCGATCTGAGATGTTCTCAGATACAGAGTCGACGTTCGTCGACCAACCTATCTACAGCCACCGATCAATGTCGTTCGTAAATACCGAACAGAATCTGTAGAATAACCTGTTTACACTCGACTATTGGTTCTATTGACTATTGATTCTATTAACTACTGGTTCTATTCGAGTGATTTTGTCGACCTGTTCTCATCCGAAACAGTACGGTCGGTACGTGGGACTGCCCACCGGACAGCGTTGTCGATAACATCGAGCACGACTGGTTCGTGGTAGACTGGATACGTCTCGTGGCCCGGCCGGAAGTAGAAGATTCGACCGTTGCCGCGCTGGTAACAGCACCCCGAGCGGAACACTTCGCCGCCCTCGAACCACGAGACGAACACGAGCTGGTCGGGTTCAGGAACCGCGAACGGCTCGCCGTACATTTCGGTTTCGGGAATCACGAACGAATCGTCGAGTCCTGCTGTAATCGGGTGGCTCGGGTCGACAGTCCACACGCGCTCGCGCTCTCTCGATTCGCGGTAGGTCAGCGAACAGGGCGTCCCCATCAGTCGCTTAAACGGCTTCGAGAAATGCGCCGAGTGAAGCGGGACGAACCCCATCCCGTCATAGATCCGGTCACAGATGCGGTCGACGATTTGATCGTCGACGTCCTCGTGAGCCCGGTGTTCCCACCAGACGAGGACGTCGGTTTCGTCGAGCACCTCGGGTGTCAGTCCGTGGTCCGGCTCGTCGAGGGTCGCCGTCCGGACCTCGTGGCCACGCTCGCGGAGTCCCGATGCAAGAATCTCGTGAATCCCATCGGGGTACACCGACGTGACCTCGTCGTTCGTTTGCTCTTCGATAAACTCGTTCCAGACCGTAACTGAAACCATACACCTACACTCTCGGCGCGTCTCCTAAACCTACCGCCTGTGTCGATCGTTGAGCGCTATCTCCGACATATGGGGTCTTTGATGGCAGTCTCTGGTGTCGTGGACGATCATTCATGGAATTAATTTTCATGAATTTGTGTGCGCAAAATATTTATTACGACCCAGATCAAACGAACAGATGAGAATGTTTGTCCACCTACCCAAACTCGACGCAGCAGCATCAATTGATGATTGGTCGCAGGCTGTCGCCGAACAGAACAACGTCGACGAGGCAGTTGTCAAGGCAATCGTGTCCGAAGTCCGGAGCGTGGGGGCTGCCGACGGCACGACCCCAACCGAGACGCCATGGGACTCCGAGAGTTCGGGCATGACCTACATGTGGCCTGCCAACGAGCACGGCGACTTCTAACTCGGGCATTGCGCTAACCAGGCAACTGGGGCACGGTTGTTATTTTTTAACACTTCATTGGATAGACGAGAGTCTCGTCGGTGAGTTGTACTGCTGAAAAATGGTCGACACGAGGTATTTGTACCGGGTTCAGTCGTGTCGGACGTCGACAGCGCCGTCTTCGACGAGCTGGGTCCATTTGTCGACGCCAGCTTCGGCGACGGTTCGGTCTTGGGAGACTTCACCACCAGAGACGCCGATCGCACCGACAATCTCGCCGTCGGCTTCGAGCGGGTAGCCACCGCCGAAAACGACCATCCGGCCCTCGTCACGGGTGTCGAGACCGTACAGTGAGTTTCCGGGTTCGGACGCTTCGGCGAGGTCGTGGGTCGGCATATCCAGTGCGGCCGACGTGTAGGCCTTGTTTTTTGAGATGTTGACCGACGCGAGCCACGCGCCGTCCATTCGGTGTTGGGCGATGAGGTTGCCCTCGCTGTTGGCCACGGCGATTACCATCGGGTTGTCGATTTTGTCTGCCTTCTGCTCGGCTGCTTCGATGAGTTGCGTTGCTGTCGCAAGCGGAATAGATTCTACCATGCAGCCATTTGTTTATTTCAAAGTAATATAAATATTCGTATTTATTGAGCATCTTCGACATAAAAGTACAGAATCAGTCTCGATCTGCATTCGGCTGTCGACCGTCTCTCCCCTTCCTCTCCGTCTACCGAGATGAATCGGCAGCCGCACGTCCAGCGACGAGGGAGGTTGCAAGCGAGACGCCGCTGGCAGATTTCTCGCGGGCGATATCCGCGCCGCCCACGACTGATCCGGCTGCATAGAGGTTCTCGAACTCCGGCTCGCCGTCGGGGCCGAGGGGTTGCATCGACTCGTTGGGTAGAATACCAAATCGTGCATAGGGGTGGTCACCGAAGGCGTCGTCGACGAACCAGTCGTATCGATCCTCGGGCTGTGGAATGTGGCAGTCAAACACCGGCTCTCGAACCTGTTGGCGGTCGGAATCGAGTCCCTTGCCGACGAAGCCACCGCTGGCTAGTACGAACCGCTCGGCGCTGTAAGGAACCTCCCTACCCTTATGACAGACTCTCACCGCGTCGATTCGATGTGGATTATCTGCCCGAGTTTCGTAGCCGACGACCGGGTTGCCCGTGACGAACCGCACGCCCTCTGCGTCGAGGGCATCGTAGAGTTGGTCTTCGAGCCGGAGGCCGAGCAGACTCGGCGGTCCCATCGGAATCTCGAAGACGTCGACGCCCAATCGCTCACCGAGGTCGGTCCGTACCTCGGTGGTGTAATCGTCGCCGAGGAGCGCGGGGAAGCCGACGCGTTCGGCTTCGCCAAGGTGTGGATCGACGGCCTCCGCGAGTGCTTGCCGAGCCGGTGTGCCGTCGATGGGCTCGTCGTGATCCAATGCCTTCGCAAGCCGGGTTATTTTGGCGTCTGCACCGAACGCCTCGGCGAACTCCACCTCTGCGCCAGTGACCTCGAAGGGAACGCCAGCCCGCATGAGGCTGTCGGCGACCATCCGTGCGTCGAAATCGGTGAGCGACCGAAAGCCGACGACGGCCATCGGTCGACTGTCGCTGGCGAGCCCGGCTTCGACCGCGCGTGGATAGCGAGCGGTCGGTTTGATCGTCCCACCAAAGGTGGGAACGAGTGCGTTTCGCTGGGTGTGGCTTCCGAGATACATCTCGCCGGTCATCTCGTCGAACAGCGCCAGCCCGTCTCGGAGTGCCTCGGGGCCGAGAATCGAGTAGGGATGTGAGACAGGAAGTTCGTCGAACCCATCGAACGGGGTGACGAGTGGGCCCGTATACTCCCCGCGAGTCGACCGGACGGTTCGGAAATCCTTCCGTCGTTGGGTGATTTCGTCGGCATCGTACGGATCGGTTCGGGACGGGACATAGCCAAGCCCGTCGATCAGCCCCGAGGCCTGGCGGAGCGAGGTTCGCTTGTGGCAGACCAGCCGAACATCGGCTCCTTCACGGGCGGCCGCTATTGCGCTTGTAATTCCGGCGAGTCCTCCACCGACGACCAACACCTCGCTTTCAATCGCCATGGCTCTCCTCGGTAATGGGGTCGGTTCGGCCAGCGTCGAATGCGTCGTAGTCGACACTCGGGCCACCGAACGCGGGATCGGCATCGTGGTTCATGGTTGTCGCGTGCAGCAGGTGGTTGAGCATCGCCTGAGAAAGCTGTCGACCCCACAGCGTGTGTCGCTGGCCTTTCCACCGCTCCTGATACAGTTGGTCGAGGGCGTCACGGGCCGTGACAGCGTCGTGTTTTGGATAGATCTCTGCACTAATTCGGTGCGAGCAGAGTCCGCCCTGACAGTTTCCCATCGAGGCACGGGTCCGGAGTCGAATCCCGTTGGGATCGGCTCCCACGCCGTCGATTGCGTCCTGGATCTCCGCGCGGGTGACGGCCTCACACTCACAGACGGTTGGATTCGGCCCCTCGGTGTCCAGGACCTCCGCGGCCCGATCACCGAGCCGCTGTGTGCTCCGGCGGGCGATCGGCGAGCGCAGCCCGAAATTGTCCATCTGGTCTTCGAGCACCGAGATATCGCTGCTACCGGGCAGTGGCTCCTCGTGGGTTCGACAGTCGGCGTCGACGCCCAACATCTCGCAGACGTGGTCAGTGGCGGATTCGGCCATCTCCCTGTAGGTTGTGAGTTTGCCGCCAACGATTGAACAGAATCCTTCGATACCGTCCCGGTCGGCGTGATCGAGCACGAAGTAGTTCCGGGTCACATCACCCGACGCTTTGGTCGAGTCGGGGTCTGGATCGTACAGCGGTCTGACGCCCCAGTAGGCCCGGATCATTCGGGCTTCGGCGGTGATCGGCACCATCTCGCTTGCGAGGTCGATCATCATATCGACCTCCCATTGTTCTTCGGGATAGTCGTCGGGATCGTCGACCGGATCGTCGTTAGCCCCCAGCAGGACGGTGGTCTCGTGGGGGATGATCGTGTCACCGTCGCCTTTCGGCAGACATCGGTTGATCACGGTGTCGATCTGCCGGACGTTGGTGACGACCATCGCGCCCTTCGAGATCGCCATTTCGAGATCGATATCCGCCATTTCAGCGATTTGGCTCGCCCACGCGCCGGTCGCGCTGACGACATAGTCGGCCTCAATGGTTTCCCGCTGGCCCTCACGACCCTCGCCGAGGTAGTTGGGACCTTGGCGTTCGATCTCGACGCCGGTGACACGGTCGTCTTCGACGACGAGGTCGACCACCTCGGCGTGGGTTTCGACCGTCGCGCCGTGGTCGACGGCGTCGGCGGCGTTGGCCACGCAGAGCCGGAAGGGATCGATTGCGCCGTCGGGTACCCGAATTGCGCGCTTGACGCGTTTGGTGAGGTGCGGTTCTTGACGGCGAGCCTCCTCGCCGGAGATGACCTCGGTTGGGATATCGCACTCCGCACAGCCCTCCAACTTTTGTTGGAAGTAGTCGTCCGAATCGCCTTCGAGTTGGACGAACAGGCCGCCGGTGTCTTCGATACAGTGGCTGGCGATTCGGTGGAGGATACGATTCTCTTCCATACAGTCGACTGCGCTTTCCTGATCGCTGACGGCGTACCGACCCCCGCTGTGGAGGTGGCCGTGAGTGCGACCGGTGGTGCCCTCGGTGAGGTTCCCGCGCTCGACGAGGGTCACATCGAGCCCCCGCATGGCGAGGTCACGGGCCGTGCCCGTTCCGGTCGCTCCGCCGCCGATAACGACGACTGAGAGAGTCATGTGTATTCGAGGTTAGAGAGTGTCATAATAATTGTTGCGGCACTGTGACCGGTTAGGTGTCGACTCGCGCTGAGAGCCACGGCTGGTCGGGCCCACGGATCGCGTGTCGACCCGTCTCTCTGATGCGTCTGTGGCTCCGTTCAGTGATCTTGGCCGTAGTCCGCAAAGCGGTTGAGTAGGGTATTGATCTCCTCGTCGGGCAACAACTTCGGCTCGCCGATGTTGCGGGCTTGGTAGTGGATTCGGGCGCAGTATTCGACCATCAGCGCGACCTCGAAGGCTTCGGCGACAGTCGCCCCCGTTGCGAGGACGCCATGGTTCTCCAGCAGGCAGGCGTTGTACTCGCTGCCCAACGTTTCGAGGGCGACCTCAGCGAGCTCGGCGGTCCCGTAGGTTTCGTAGGGCGCGACCGGGATCTGATCGCCCGCAAAGGCGATCAGGTAGTGGGAGGCCTCGACTGGTTCGTTGAGACTTGCAAAGGCGCTTGCGTAGGGTGAGTGGTTGTGGACGACTGCGCCTACGTCTTCGCGCTCCCGGAGGATGTCGGTGTGCATCCGGAACTCGCTGGAGGGTTTGCGGTCCCCTGAGATCTGATTTCCGTCGACGTCGACAATCGGGACGTCCTCGGGTTCGATCTCGTCGTAGGCCATCCCCGATGGGCTGATCGCCACGTTGCGGTCGTCTGTTTTCACGCTGATGTTGCCGCCGGTGCCTTTGGTGAGTCCGTCCGCAAGCATTCGTCGGCCAAGCTCACTGACTACCTGCTGGGCAGATTGGTCTGTCATGATCCGTACCCCTCATTTGTAGAGGGGGATGATTAATCTATGTTGTCTCCAACTAACAGATTCGTGGAGATACCAGTCGACCGGCCACGATGCACAATGACGAGGTATCGACAGGTGAAATGTATACGACACTAACCATGTATAATTATATATCAGGGTTGTTCATTGCTAACTGCGCATGAGCCGAGTACTCATAGGTGTCGACGCAGGCACCTCTAACCTGAAAGCCGCAGCATTCGATCTCGATGGCGAGCAGATCGAGATCGCAACAATCGAAAATCCGGTCGAAACACCGCAGTCGGGGTGGCAAGAACAGAACATGACCACCAATTGGAAGAAGACCGCCACCGTCATCAGCGAGGTCGTCGAGGATCTCGGTGACGACCACGAGATCCTCGGTATCGGGATTACAGGCCAAGGCGACGGCTGTTGGCTCATCGATGAAGACGGTGATCCGGTCCGTGATGCGATCCTCTGGTCGGACGGCCGGGCCTCTGAGATCGTAGACGACTGGGTCGACAACGGCAAAGCCGACGTGATTCGGGAGGCTACCGGGACCGATATCTTCCCCGGCGTCACCCTGCCGATCATGCAGTGGTTGGTCGAAAACGAGCCCGAAACCCTCGAGACGGCCGACACGGTGTTCTACTGCAAGGACTGGCTGAAGTTCAAACTCACCGGCGAGCGGACCATGGACTACAGCGACGCGACGCTGCCGTTTCTTGACATCGAGACTCGGGAGTACTCCGAGGAGGTCCAGAAACTGGTCGACTACGATGGTATCGACGACCTCCTTCCGCGGCTCGCGCCGCCGACTGAGATCATCGGCGAGGTAACGGGCGATGCTGCTGTGGAAACTGGACTCCCCGAAGGAACGCCTGTGATCTCGGGTGTCTTTGACATTCCGGCCAGTGCAATCGGTAGCGGTGCAGTCCGGCCCGGTGAGAGTTCCTCCATCGTCGGGACGACCTCGTTGAACCAGACTGTAATGACTGAGCCGCCCGAAGAGCTACTGGGGCGGGGCTTTACGCTTGCAGTCGACGAGGGCTTTTATCTCCGATCGATGGCGTCGATGGCGGGCACACCCAACATCGACTGGTCGTACGCGAACATCGCCAACAACCGGGAGTTCGCCGATGTCGAGGCCGAAATCGAGGAGATACCGGTCGGTTCCGAGGGACTGCTGTATCATCCGTATCTCAGCTCCTCGGGCGAGCGCCATCCGTTCCTCAAGACGAGTGCCCGCGCCCAGTTCATCGGGCTCTCGCCGGAACACGACCAAAAACACATGATGCGGGCGATCTACGAGGGCGTTGCGCTGGCGATGCGTGACTCTTTCGAACACATTCAGGTCGACTCCGACCGGATCATGATCAGCGGCGGCGGTTCTCGATCCGAGTTTTGGTGTCAAGTGTTCGCCGACTGTCTCGGGGCCCCAATCGTCCTCCCGGAAGGCGACGAACTCGGTGCAAAAGGCGCGGCCCTGCTAACCGGTGTCGCCCTCGGCGAGTACGATGATCTCGAAGTGGCGGTCGACAGGACCGTCCGGCACACCGATCGGTTCGAACCCGATCCAAAGAAGGTGCCCAAGTACGACGAATGGTACGAATTCTACCACGACGCCTACCAAGCGATGTTCGACGTGTGGGACGACCGGGTCGAGACACTCGACAAACTCCGCAACAAACAGAACACGACGCCAGCGGCACAGTGAGACGACAGCGAGCACCCAGCGGTATCCTCCCCACGAGAGACTGAGATTCGACCGCATCGATCGGTCAGTCGTTCGCGGGTATACACCATCGGTCGACTCTCTGCGGGCACAACCTATTTGCTTGGGACCTTCGTTGTCACCGTATGGAAATCACAGGCTACGAACTGTTTGCGGTGCCACCACGGTGGCTCTTTCTCAAACTGGAGACCGATAGGGGTCTCTGTGGCTGGGGCGAACCGATCGTCGAAGGCCACGCTAAGACGACGCGGGCAGCCGTCGAGGAGATTCTCGATAACTATCTACTTGGCAAAGACCCCATGGAGATCGAACGCCACTGGCAGGCGATGTACCGCGGTCGACACTTCCGCGGCGGCCCGATCTTGATGAGCGCAATCGGTGGTATCGACCAAGCGCTCTGGGATATTAAGGGCAAACAGTACGACGCGCCAGTGTACGAGCTGCTCGGCGGGCGAGCCCGCGACCGCATTCGGACCTACCAGTGGATCGGCGGCGATACACCCGACGAGATCGCAAATGCGGCTGAGAGCGCTGTTGACGACGGCTACCAAACCCTGAAGCTCTCGGTGTCGCAGTTCCGTCGGATCGATTCGCCAGCCGCGGTCGCCCATGCACGCGACCGACTCGCGGCGGTCCGAGAGCGGGTTGGCGATGGAGTCGACATCGGCGTCGACTTCCGAGGCCGTGTCACTAAACCGATGGCCAAATCCGTCGCCGAGAAGCTCGCGCCCTACGACCCGATGTACTACGAGGAACCCGTGCTCTCGGAACACGCTGAGGCTCTCGGAGAAATCGCCACCCACACCACGGTCCCGCTGGCAATCGGCCAGCGGCTCTACTCGCGGTGGGATTTTGCACCGCTAATCGAGAACGGAGTCGTCGACATCCTTCAGCCCTCGCCCTCACACGCGGGTGGCATCTCGGAAGTCAGAAAGATCGCGACTGCTGCCGAGAGTGCTGATACACTGGTTTCGCTGCACTGTCCGCTCGGGCCGATATCGCTGGCGGCCTGCCTCCAGTTGGATATGGCGATACCGAACGCGATCGCACAGGCCCAGAGCCTCGATATTCATCAGCCGGACAACGATCTGTTAGCATATCTCGATGATCCGACAGTATTCGGTTTTACTGATGGCTACATCACCGCCCCTGAGGCCCCCGGCCTCGGGATCGATGTCGACGAAGCAGTCGTCCGAAACCAAGCCCAGTCGGATATCAACTGGCAGAACCCGATCTGGTACCACGACGACGGCAGTATCGCCGAATGGTAGGCTACTGACAGATAGGTTCGGTATTAGTGAACAGGTTTATATATGGATCTGGAAACACATAGGCTATGATAGACCGTTTAGATCTCCCAGTAACGGCGACACAGACCAGCACGCGGATCATCGAGACGCTCATTGAACTCGATGGCGCAGGCGTAACTGACATTGCGAACGCTCTCGACCGCTCGAAAAGCTCGGTACATAACCATTTAGAGACGCTTACCGGGCTCGGGTTCGTTGTCAAAGACGATTACGAGTACCGGGTCAGCCTTCGGTTTCTCCAGATTGGTTCGTATGCACGCTCGCAGTATCCGATTTATACGGCCGGTGAAAGTGAGGTAGACCAGTTGTCGACCGCTTCGGGCTGTTCGACCGGCATTGCTGTCCTGGAGGGTGACAGCGTGGTTTGTCTGTACCACCGACCCGACCTGGATACCGAGACGCCGCGTGTCACAGCGGGCGACCGGCTGCCACTCCATTGTACGGCCGCCGGGAAGGCGATTCTCGCCGCCCTCTCTGAGGCCCGCCGCGACGAACTGCTTGCAGGCTACACATTCGACGCCGGGATCGAACAGTCCCATTCAAGCCGAGCGGAACTGGAGGCCGAACTCCAAACCATCCAGACACGCGGTCTGGCCGTCGACCGCGAGGAATGGTATCCCGACCAACGAGGGATTGCGGCAGTCGTCCGCGGTGTCGACGGCGAGATCCAGGGTGCGATCTATCTGTTGACCGACACCGAGAGACTGTCGGGCAAACGATTCCAACAGGATCTGCCTGGACTCGTCATTAGCTCTGCCAACAAGATTCGGAACACGCTCCGAAATCCCTGAGACAGGACGCTGGAAATGTCGACGACTTCTGTTCGATATTTCCGAACAAAATACGTAGTAATGGCCGACTGTGTGTACTGTTTATACGTTACCGAATACCAAAAGAATTAGTTCTGCTGTAGGATTCGGTATGAGTGAATACAGGTTGCATTCAGTGAGTTCGATGGTACTGGTCGACTACTACGATTTACCGTGACCCGAAGTGCCAATCTCTTCGATTCGCTCGGTCATAGAAGACAAGGTCTACTGTCTGTCCCCGAGGCACTCAGCTTGCTCGCTTATATCGAAGGTGCCGTTGGCTTAGTTAACTATGACGGCTATATTGCTGTCATAAAAATTTGTAAGGTGAACTGTTTTCACTCTGAACTCTTTGTCGAACCTGCCGTCTTACGGGATACTCATTCGGTCGACCCGTTGCAGTCACAACCGGGGTTTGAAATTCTTCGATTATTCGGTGTCCAAGGCTCTCACCAAGTGGTTTTCAGAGGATGTATCGAGTTGCTAACAGCGTTTCTGACTCACCCGCGTTACAGAAGCTTGCTCCTGTGAGCCAGTCAGTAATGCTTTGACACTGGCGCAGCCGAAGCGGGTCGCAGGAGACGGGACCGATCCAACTGTGGCGCTTCTGCATGGACTCTCCGGGAAACACGACCTCTTCGACGGTGATAAAATCTCTTGAAAACCTCGAAAAAAACCTCCTGAAAACGTTTAGTTAGTGCTAACTATTTTTAGATCGATAATCTGGGAGAGTATCATCTTGCATTACCGCTGATCTCCCTCCGTCGACAAGCAGCGTCGACCCAGAAATAAACGCGGCATCGTTGCTTGCGAGAAACGAAACTGCTCCGGCGACATCAGCTGGAACGCCTATTCTACCAACCGGGTGAATCGACTCAACCTCCGACAGTCGTCCATCAGGGAGTTCAGTTCGAGTTCGCTCGATTTCAACCCATCCTGGTGCAACAGTGTTTACTCTGATGTGGGGGCCGAAATCAAGCGCCATCGCGCGTGTCATCCCATCAATACCAGCTTTGACTGCGTTGTATGGGAAGTGCGCAGGCATTGTTGTCATCGCGTGGTTCGACGAGATATTGATAATTGATCCACGTTCCATCTGATCTACTGCATATTTCGCAGCAAGCCAGTACGCACGGAAATCGGTTTCGAGAACGAAGTCCCAATCGTCTAGTGTCGCTTCATCGGCGGCTGTTTCGGTTTGGACGCCTGCATTGTTCACAAGGATATCAATGGTACCGAATTTCTCAACGGTGGCATCTATCAAGGCGGCGATCGCATCAGGATCGCGCATATCTGCCCGAACAAATATCGCGTTCCCATCGATGGCAGTGTTCTCTTGGATTTTCGTAACGACTGCTTTGCCTGCGTCCGCAGTTCGACCTGATATAACAACGTTTGCTCCCTCAGCAGCAAGGCGTTTTGCAATCCCCGCACCAATTCCTCTGGTCGAGCCAGTAATAATCGCTGTTTTGTTTGCAAAGCGGTTAGAAACCGCGTTTTCGATCGGATCAGAGGGTCGTTTAGTCATTGCTGTTCACCATTCCGCGATTGAACCATCGTCATGTCGCCAAATCGGGTTATGCCAGTCGACATTTCCACTTTGTTCACGCACATACTCTTCGTCTATTTCGATACCTAATCCCGGACCATCGGGAATATCGACGTACCCGTCGCGATACTCAAAGACAGAGACGTCAGTAAGATAATCAAGAACATCACTGGTTTCGTTGTAGTGGATATCGAGCGACTGTTCTTGAATAATCGCGTTCGGTGAGCAGGCATCGATTTGGATACACGAAGCGAGCGCAATTGGCCCTAACGGACAGTGGGGTGCCATCGAGACATCGTACGCCTCTGCCATGGCTGCGATCTTTTTGAGTTCGGTGATGCCACCAGCGTGTGAAACGTCAGGCTGAATCACGTCGACTGAATCAGATTCGAAGACCTGTTTGAAATCCCACCGCGAATACATCCGTTCGCCCGTCGCAATGGGGATGCTAGTGGACTCTCGAATCATAGGGAGCGCATCGTTATTCCCTGGTAACACTGGCTCTTCTATGAACATCGGATCGTATGGCTCTAAGGCTCGGGCTAGTCGTCGAACCATCGGTTTTGAAACACGGCCGTGGAAATCAACACCAATGTCGATATCGTTGCCTACAGCTTCGCGAACAGCTGCGATCCGATCGACCGCTTCGGCAACAGCGTCTGGATTTTCGACGGGTCTGAACTCCGGCGTTGCGTTCATTTTGAGCGCCGTGAAACCCTCATCGACTTTTTCACCAGCTGCAGCACCTACTTCTGCGGGTCGATCACCACCGATCCATTGGTACACTCGGATACGATTCCGCGCTGCTCCACCGAGTAATTCGTAGACTGGGGCATCAAACTGCTTGCCTTTGATATCCCACAGTGCTTGGTCTACCCCAGCAATTGCGGACATAAGTACAGGCCCACCACGATAGAAACCGCCACGGTACATGGCTTGCCAATGATCCTCGATTCTAGATGGGTCTTCCCCGAGAAGATAGTTATCTAAGAGCTCCTCGACGGCTGCTTTGACCGTTTTTGCCCGTCCCTCGACGACCGGTTCTCCCCAACCAACAGTTCCATCGCTTGTTGTCAGTTTCAGGAATAGCCATCGGGGCGGTACTTCAAATAATTCGTAGTCTGTAATATACATGATGTTTAGTTTATGTTTTGTGTAGTAGCTTTTCTACCGAACTGCTCGGTTAGTCGTTGACTGTCGTACTGAGTTCGACGTCGACACTGTCACTTTTGGTTTTCAATGATTCACCAGAATGCGGATCGAAGAGGTACAGCGCCGTTTCTTCGAACGAGAGTCCAACTGTTTCTCCTTCCTGTGGTCGGATCGCTGGGTCCACCCTTGCGGTGATTTCGTGTGACCCAAGCGTCATATAGAGGAAGTTCTCGTTACCCATTGGCTCGACAACGGTTACTGTTGCACTGTTTTTCGTATCTTCGACAACGGTGAAATCTTCTGGGCGGATTCCAACCCGAACGCGATCGATGTTTTTGACTGGAGTAGTATCATCGAGTTCATAACTAAACCCGCCGGGGCCTCGTAGTGTCGACCCCTCTATATCTGCGGTGAAGAGATTGATGCTCGGCGATCCGATGAAATCTGCGACAAATTCGTTTACGGGATCCCGATAGATGTCTTCCGGTGGACCGACCTGTTGAAGAATTCCACCGTTCATCACGGCGACTCGATCACCCATCGCCATCGCTTCGGTCTGATCGTGAGTGACGTATACTGTCGTGACCGCAAGGTCCTGTTGGAGTTCTTGGAGTTCGGTTCGCATCTCCGAGCGGAGTTTCGCATCGAGATTCGAAAGCGGCTCGTCCATGAGGAAGACCGACGGCTCTCGAACGATCGCCCGCCCGAGGGCAACGCGCTGTTGTTGGCCGCCCGAGAGCGCCTTCGGCTTATCGCCGAGCAGCTCCGAAATGCCGAGCATTTCGGCGACCGATTCGACTTTCGCATCGATCTCGTCGGATGAGAGTTTCGTCGACAGTTTGAGTCCGAATCCGATGTTTTGTTTCACCGTCATGTGCGGATACAGGGCGTAGTTTTGAAACACCATCGCGACATCTCGGTTGCTCGGTCGGAGATCTGTCACGTCGGTCTCTCCGAACGTGATCGATCCCTCGGAGACGTCTTCGAGTCCCGCGATACAGCGCAAGGTTGTCGACTTTCCGCAACCCGATGGGCCGACGAGTACGAGAAACTCGCCGTCGTCGATAGTGATGTTCAAATCTTCGACGGCGACGACCGCTTGTTTGTCCGACTCGTACACTTTTTTGAGGTCCGTTATTGTGATACCTTCCATATTTGATTCCATTGTTGATCTGTTATTCTTTCAGCGACCCCGCGAGGATCCCACTCACGAACTGCTTTTGCAGCACGAGGAAGAGCAAGATCATCGGCAGGATGGCGAGCGATGCCGCGACCATGATTTGATCGTAGTAGATGCGCTGGGCTCCGGTGAGCTGTGCCAGTGCGACGGGTATCGTGTACATGTCCGGCGTCTCAAGGATGACGAGCGGATAGAGGAACAGATCCCACTGGAACAGGAACAGGATAATCGCCAGCGCTGCAAGTGATGATCTCATAGTCGGGAGTGCGATTCGGTAGAAGATTTGGAACTCCGAAGCACCGTCCATGCGTGCGGATTCCAACAACGCATCAGGGATCGATTTCATGTTCTGCCGCATGAGGAAGATCCCTATCGGGTTGGCCGCCCACGGGAGGATGATCGCTAGGAAGGTGTTTGTCCAGCCCATCTGTGCCATAAGCAGGAACAGCGGAATAACCAGTAGCTGGATCGGCAACACGAGTGTCGCGAGAATCGTGTAAAATATCTTTTCTTTATATTTGAACTCGTACTTTGCGAAGGCGAATCCGGCCATCGAACACAGCAGTAGCGACAAAACCGTGTAAACGACGGCGATGATGACGCTGTTGCCCACGCTCTGTAAGAAATTTATCCGTCCTTGAAGCGCCCCGAAATTTTCGAAGAACGCCGTTCCGGGGAACAATCGCGGCGGGAACTGCAGGAACTCGGACTGTGGAAGCGTCGCTGCGACGACCATCCAGTACAACGGGACCAGCATAACGAGCACCATCACGAGGACAAACGTGTACGTGAGGAACATCCAGACCGCGTTTTGCCGTTGTTCCTCGCGCATCAGTTCTCACCTCCGAGCTTGATCTGAATGATCGAAAAGATACTAACGATGGTCACAAAGACCACAGTCAACGCACTCGCGTACCCGAGGTTGATGTTGACGAAGGCCTGTCTGTAGATGTATTGGACGATCGTAATCGTCGTATTCGTCGGGCCGCCGCCAGTAATGACGTACGGTTCGGCGAACAGTTTGAACGTCCCAATCGTCGACAGGATAACCACGAAGAGCAGTACTGGCCGAAGCTGCGGTACCGTCACGTATCGGAACTTATGCCACCGATTCGCACCGTCTATTTCGGCCGCTTCGTAGAGCTGTTGCGGGATGTTTTGAAGCCCGGCGAGGAGAATGATCATATTGTAACCCGCCCACCGCCACGTAACGGCCGCGATTATTGTGTTGCGAGCCCAGAATGGATCAGTTAACCACGGAATCGATCCAACCCCGATTCCGGTGAGTAGGTAGTTGATGAATCCCATTTGCTCGTTGAAGAGCAACAGAAATACTGTCGAGTACGCGACAATATTCGCAGACACGGGAAGTGCAATTGCGGTCCGAAATATTCCCTTGAATCGGAGAAAGGAAGCGTTGAGAGCCAGCGCTAGCGCTAGTGCTAGCCCAATCATAAGCGGGACTTGGATCACGAGGATATATGTTGTATTAGCAACTGATTGCCAGAACAGACTGTCACTGATCAAGCGGGCGTAGTTGCCGAGCCCCACAAATTCTAGGTTTGTGATCTGTGGAATCTCAATCCAGAAGATGCCCAGATCGATCCAGATCAACGCTCCCTGTCCGATACCCTGATACTCAAAAAATGAGAGGTACAGAGTATAAAAAACCGGGAACGCGAGAAAGACGCTGAAGAGAATGAAGAACGGCGAGATAAACGCGTATGCAACCCCCGGGATTTGTGGGAGTGCTTCTGTCAGATCCTGACGGGCGTATCGGAACCGGTCCCATAGCTGTCGCTTTCGGATCCGAACAGTCTCACCGATCGTATTGTCTGATAAAGACATGGACACTTGAAATATTAGGCGAGGTCCCGTCCAGTGTTCTCCGCAACCGTCTCCGCGGCGTCTTGGATGGCTTCTTCCGGTGTCATATCTCCTTGGATCATTCGTTGGAGGTTTGTTCCCATCGCGGCGCTCACTTCCGGCGTGTCCGCGGTGAAACGGTACCCTGGAATGTCGGGGGCGACCGACGCGTAGACTTCTCGCACTGGTTGTCCGTCGAAGAAGTCGACTGGCTCGGAGAAGATGTCGCTGTCGTACGTCGTTTCGAGCGCCGGGAAGAGGCCGTACTCCTCGAACATCAGCAACTGCATTTCCTCGTTCGCGAGCGTCCACATCATGTAATCCCACGCCCGCGCGGCTTCCGTCTCGGAGACCTGATTCGGGATCATGAGGTTAGAGCCACCCCAGTTGGTGGCTCTCGATCCACCCGATTCGTACGCCAACGGGAGATGAACTCCCCAGAGGCCGCTCGTATCTGGAAGCTCCGCTCGGAGGGTGCCTTCCATCCACGCACCGGCGGGGAGCGCGGCGATGTCTCCGTTGCCGTATGCGGTGAACCAACTCGACGACCAGCTTTCTATGTTGGTCGCGACGCCAGCGTCGTAGATCTCCTTGATTTTGCGGGCAACGCGCAGAGATGTTTCGCTGTTAATATTCACCTCTCCGGATTCGAGGAACGGTTCCCCACCGAGCTGTCTGAACTGATAACGCCACACGCCGTTGAGGTCGTTCTCTGGAAGATTTAACAGGGCGATGTCGTCCGGAAGTTTCTGACCCTCCTCGATGAAATCATCCCACGTTTCGATTGAGTCGGGATCGATATCGTATTCGTCGTAGATATCCTGTCGGTAAAAAACCGCAACTGGGCCGATATCCCACGGGAGCGCATAAATACCATCGTCCGTGGATAGCCCTTCCCATGTACCAGACACGAAATTCTCGCGTATACCGGCTTCTTCGATACGGTCGGAAAGATCCGTAACAGATCCAGTATCAATGAAAACTTGTGCATCAATTGATTCTAGCATCGCAACAGGTGGCGCACCCGAACCAGAGACGAGATTAGTCTGAAGACGATCTTTCATCGCTCCACGACCGAACTCTTCTATCTGGACTGTCGCATCGTGTTCCGCGTTGTATTCCTCGGCCGTTAGCTGTAGCGAACGCGCTGCGATATCCCATCCCCAACCGTCTATCTCAGAGGCCATCTGTGAGTTCGAGCTGCTATCCCCGTCATCTGATGAGGAACCACTATTCTCTCTCTCGCCTGTACCGATACAGCCTGCTATTGAGGTAAGACCAGCTGCGCCCACACCTTCGAGTACTCTTCTTCGACTCGGTCGACCACCGATTGATTTTCGTGACATTCTATGTCTATCAATGTACTGTGCCACCCCATACTTAATTGTTTTGCATGATAGATTCAGAACGCTCGAATATTGGCGGTACAGCCGTGTTTCCGTGTGATGAACATCTTGATTTATAAGTGCAGTTGTCCAGAAAACCCACCAAATCACATCTAAAAATAATTCATATAAGTTATATTCTTAACTAGATAGACAAATATAAAATGTGTTGTGCGTGCTCTGTTCATCTCTGGAGAACAAGCTTTTTGTAATGTCGACTCAATTCACCAGAGAAGAACAATGGGCGACAACAACGGATTCACCGTTCAGGCAACTGCAACCTCTTTTGGCATACTAGAGGTACTGCACAACAGAACAGTCGGGGGAGTCACAGAGATCGCCGAAGAACTGGATGTATCAAAGAGTGCTGTTCACAACCACCTCTCTACGCTGTGTAGCCTCGGATATGTGCAAAACGTGAATGGTCAGTATGAGCTCACACACCAATTCCTTAAACTCGGATTGAAGACCCGCAACCGGAACCCTGTTTATGAGAGGGCCGAAGAAGAACTGCGGACACTTTCAGAGCACACGAACGCAGTCGTCAATCTCGTGGTTCCCGAACAGCGTTTCGGTGTGTACCTATTCCGTGTCGGCGGCAACAGTCACCCGATAGAAGAGGGAGATTACGTCGATTTACATACCATAGCGGCAGGAAAAGCGATTCTTGCGTTTTGGACCCCTGACAAAATAGAGGACTACGTCAAGCAACACGGGCTTTCGCAACATACTGAGCGAACAGTTACCGACCCAGCTGCGCTACGGAGTCAGATCCGTTCTATTCGTGACAGACGGATTGCGTTCGACAGAGGAGAACTCTCCGAAGAATGGCAGTGTGTCGCATCTCCGATCGTTATCAACGGCGATCCGGTGGGGGCTATAAGTGTCTCTGGTAGAGCAGATCGAATGCAAGGCAAACGACTCGAAGAGGACGCCGCTGGTCTTGTCACGAGTGCTGCGAAATCAATTCAGTTACGGATACTATCTAAACAGAACCCGGACACGTAGCCAAAACACCGTCGTCTAACATCCGACCTCTATTTCACTCAACTCAAGTCTACCCCGTTGGCACCGATTAGGAGTGAATCGAGTCGATTTCATTCATAAATGCTTCAGCATTTTGCCGTAGCATATCGAAATTACCAGCAGAGATCGCTTCTGTATCGACGATTGAACTCCCGACACCCACAGCAGCTGCCCCGGCATCAAAGAATGCGCCGACATTTTTTGTCGTTACTCCGCCGGTTGGCATAATCGGAATCTGGGGCAGCGGTCCACGCAGACTTCGTACGTGCCCAGGTCCGAGTTGTCCTGCCGGAAACAGTTTCACCATCGGTGCGCCTGCCTCAAATGCATTCACCGCCTCCGTTGGCGTCATCACGCCTGGCGTAACGATACAGCCGTAACGATTTGCAAGCTTCACGACCGCTTCGTCGAACGACGGAGTGACAATGAACTCGGCGCCGGCCATGAGTGTTTCTCGAGCCGTTTCAGAATCAAGTACAGTTCCCGCACCAATCATAAGTTCGTCCTCATCGAACACAGAGCGAACAGCTTTGATCGTCTCAAGTACATTAGGGGAGTTTGCCGTTATTTCAACCGTTTGAACGCCACCGTCTCGAATTGCAGCGACCGATTGAATCGCGTCGTCGGTATCGACCCCACGGAGGATTGCGACGACGTTCGAACGACATAATCTATCGAATTGACTATCTATCGGTGTGGACATACTCTGTCTCATTTGTGATGCGATATAAATTCCCCTCAAATATAGATAATTCCAGTTGCCGGAACTACAAACTATTTGTATAGTTGTTTCACCAGCATATATACGATTTCACAAATGGAAGATCAACCCAGTTCGACAGAGACGGAGACTCCAGCTATCGTGACGTTCGGAGAAACGATGCTTCGGCTCTCCCCACCTCGTGGTCGACGACTTGAAGCCGCCGAGACACTTGATTTTCGAACAGCGGGAGCCGAGAGCAACACAGCGATCGCCGCTAGCAATCTCGGTTGTGAAACAGCGTGGCTCTCAAAGCTCCCGAAATCTCCGCTCGGTCGACGAGTCAGTAGGGATATCAAAGCCAATGGTGTTGCACCACTCATTACGTGGGATAAAACGAATCGACAGGGAGTTTATTTTCTCGAACACGGGAGTACCCCTCGTGGGACAAACGTGATCTACGATCGCTCAGATGCAGCCATTACCACGGCAAAACCCGATGAACTCCACACAGAGAGTATCGAAACGGCGTCGATTTTCTACGTCACGGGGATTACCCCTGCATTGTCTGATCAGCTTCGTGAAACGACGGTTGAGCTTCTGACACGGGCGCTCGATGCTGGCACAACGACAGCATTCGATCTCAACTACCGATCCAAGCTCTGGTCTCCAGATGAGGCCCGTAAGACGTACGAACGACTCTTCGAATCAATCGACGTACTGTTCGTCCCGGCTCGAGACGCTCGAACCGTACTCGAAATAGACGGTAGTCCGGTCGAGATTGCAACCCAACTCAAAGAAACGTACGGCTGTGAACTCGTTGTTGTCACAAATGGCGCTGAGGGATCGATCGCCGCCGATAGGACTGAGGTATACGAACAGCAGGCTTACGAGGTCGACACGGTCGATCCGATCGGTACGGGAGACGCCTTTGTCGGCGGCTTTCTTACTCGATGGTTGGAGTCAGACGATGTCGAAAGTGCCCTCAATTACGCAGCCGCTACCGCGAGTTTGAAACGGACCATCGAGGGTGATTTAGCGATTCTCACCCGCCAAGAGGTCGAAGACGTCATCGCCTCCGGTTCAAACGGGATCTCACGGTAACTAGTCGACGTCGAACTGGACGACAGAACCGTCGATAGTGGCCGAAAGCGATCTCTCATCGCCCAGAACCTCCGTGATTCGAGCAGAACCACCCGTTAGCGTATCGGCATCGCCGGTCACTCGCGGTGGTGCTCCGTCTATGAAAGAGAAGATCGCTGCACCGTGAGATGGCAACTCGCATTTGATTCCTACATCATCTGGTTCAACAACGGCGCCTGCAATTCCATCCCAAATAGCGTCGTAGTCATCGATGTACGTTGAAGGATCGACCGTGACAGTGCGCGATTCATCCTCCCAATTAAAAATCCCGACAGTGAGCGCGTCATCGCCGGGTCGCTCACAGACAACCCGATCGGGAAACTCCGCCTGTTCGATGCCGACAACTTGTCCTGTTTCGACGGGAGGCAGTGACCGTTCCAACAGCCGTCGACCAGTCGGGTCAATCTCGGCTAGCCGATCAGAAAAGACGTTGACACCACCGGTCATCGCCACGAGCGCGGCGAACGCCTCGCGTTCAGCGTCGGTGAGATCAGTCGTCTCGCGGACGAGTTGACAATCAGGATCGTTAAGCCACAATCGGCGGTGGAAGAACTGCCTATTGAGCGTATTTCGGACGGCATTTTTCAGAGCCGGCTGACTGGCGGCGTCGCCAGCCGTGTCCCAGACTGGGTCGACGTCGGGTCCAATCCGCATCGCGTCGACAAGCCCAACGCTGGCGGTAATCGGCGCGCCACAACCGAGAATGAACGTTTCCTCACCGACGACATCTCGGATGATTTCGAGACCTCGACGGTACGCTTCGGCCCGCGTCGCGTCGGTATCATACCGATCACCTGGCAATGCTGCGCCGAACAAGAAATCAAGCTTCAGGTAATCGAACCCCCACTCCTCTACGACCGTCGAAAACGTCTCTCGAAGCCACGTTTCGACCTCCGGATGCGTCGTATCGAGCCCGAAGAGACGACTTCCATCTCGATAGCCGCCGTCGACTAACTCACCGTTCTCGCTGACGAACCATTCGGGGTGGTCTGCGACTACGTCCGATCCCGATTCGGTATAAAACGGTGCAAGCCACAATCCGGGCGTATAGCCGGCAGTCTCGATATCGCTTGCGAGACCCGCCATATCGTCGAATCCATCGGTGATCGATCGCCAGTCGCCGAACGCTTCCATGTATCCGTCGTCGATCTGAACAACGTCGACGTCGACGTCCCACTCGGCGAGTTCGCGAACATTCTCTCGAACGTCGGCCTCCGTTACGCCGGTGAAGTAGTGGTACCACGAACACCAGCCCGTTGGAACCGACTCGGCGAAACGAGCGTTCATTTCTTCCCCGATTGCGTTGGCTGCCGCTTCGAGACCATCGCGCAACGAACGGCTCGCATCGATCCGTAGCGGTGGAATCTCAAGTCGACCGTTTGGTGGAACGAGCACACCCTCCAGAGGACAGACTGCTCGAACGTCGTGAATGCCATTGGCATCGTCGTCGATGTCGAACCGAGAGATGAACCGATCGTGATTGAGAAAGCCCAAAACGAGTTGGCGATCGTTTTCGACAAACCCGGTCAAACCACTGCTTGATCGTCGATCGCGGGGGGCATCGAGATCAAGCATCATTGGCCTGAAATCCGGATCCTCGGTGGGGAACCGCTCGCCGACCGAGAGGCTAGCTGTCGGTGACCACGACTGATACCCGTGTTCATAGATTCGCGTCTCACTTCCGAACGCGACAGATGCTGCGCGGTACTCGAATGAACCCAACCGTGTTGCAGTCTCACCGTGGTTGACAATCGATGCGTTAATTACGACAGCATCGTCGCCTGTGAGTTCCACATCGATGTCGATTTGTTTGTCACTACTGCCACCCTGTGTAGTACTCACTGCGAGTTGTCCGTTGAGTATCGATCCCCCATCGTCCTCAATCGAGAGCGATTTCGTCGATTCATCGTACTGTATGGTGGTCCCGTCGGTATCACGTGTCTGCATATATGTGTTTCACAACCGTGACAAAAATGATCTATCATGATAACCTTTACTACAATTGGATAGCGACCTAAAACGATGACAATTGGCGTATGCTACTTCCCAGAGCATTGGCCCCGTGAGCGATGGGAAACAGATGTAAAACAGATGTCTGCTGCTGGAATCGAATATGTCCGGATGGGTGAGTTTTCTTGGGCAACAATTGAACCCGAACGTGGTCAGTTTGAATTCGAGTGGTTGGATGAGGCGATCGACCTGATTGGCGAGCATGGGATGAAGGTGATTCTCTGTACGCCAACGGCTACTCCACCAAAGTGGCTTGTCGATGACGATCCAAGCATCCTTCAACAAGAACGCGATGGCACTGTCCGCGAGTTTGGAAGCCGTCGACACTACTGTTTCAATTCCAGCGTCTATCGGGAAGAAACTAGACGAATCGTCACCCACATGGCCGAACGGTATGCAGAAAACGAACACGTTTTCGGGTGGCAAACCGACAACGAATTTGGCTGTCACTGGACTGTTCGCTGTTACTGTGATGACTGTGCATCGGCGTTTCGTGACTGGCTTCGTGATCGATTCGGCGACATCGATGCGCTCAACGAAGCCTGGGGGAACTCCTTTTGGTCTCAACAGTACGCATCATTCGAAGAAGTAGATCCACCGGGTCATACGGCAGCAGAACAGCATCCCTCCCGTCTGCTGGAGTATTACCGATTCGCAAACCAGAGCGTTGTCGACTACAATCAGCTGCACGCCTCACTTCTTCGGGGCGTGCATGATGATTGGTTTGTGACCCACAACTTCATGGGTCACTTCTCGACGCTTGACGCATATTCTGTGAGCGAAGCACTTGATCTCGTTTCGTGGGACTCCTATCCGACCGGATTCGTTCAGGATCGACGAGACGGGCAGGCCACACCGGACGAACTACGTGCGGGAGACCCCGATCAAGTATCGTTCAATCACGATCTCTATCGGAGTGCGCTTGATCGTCCGTTTTGGGTGATGGAGCAACAACCAGGTGACGTCAACTGGCCGCCGCACTGTCCACAGCCCGGCGAGGGTGCCATGCGGCTGTGGGCACATCAAGCGACTGCTCACGGTGCAGATGCTGTCTTGTACTTCCGATGGCGTCGTTGTCTGGAAGGTCAAGAACAGTACCACGCCGGCCTTCTAAAACAGGATGGAACGGCTGATAGAGGATATCATGATGCGACTCAGGCCGCAGAGGAGTTCAGGTCTCTCGGCGAAGTCGAACACGTCGACGCTGATGTGGCACTGCTTCATGACTATGACAATCTGTGGGCGTTGTCTGAGCAGCCTCATGCACCCGATTTTAACTATTGGTCACTTCTCGATACGTTCTACGGTACGCTCCGCTCTCGAGGGATTCAGGTTGATATCGTACATCCGCGAACGGATTTATCGGGATATGATGCAGTTGTTGCTCCGGCGCTTCATCTCGTTACCCAAGAGCTTGCAGAACAGCTAACGAGCTATGTCGAAGCAGGTGGACATCTTCTTTGTGGGCCTCGAACAGGTGTCAAAGATCGATACAACAAACTTCGTCCAGCCGCCCAACCGGGGCCGTTGTCGACACTCGTCGGTGCAACTGTTGATCAACACGAATCTCTTCCACCCCAATTAGAAACAGTCGTCGAACGTGAGGGCGAAAGTTACGAATACCGAACGTGGGCCGAATGGCTCAATCCCGGCGATGCTGAACCCCTGTATCGATTTGTTGATGGTCCAGCAGACGGTCGTACAGCAGTCACAGACAACAGTGTCGGTGATGGGTCTGTCATTTATTGTGGTATCTGGCCCGAAACGGAGTTGGCAAGCGAACTTATTCAGTCACTCTTAGAACGAGCAGACATTCAGTTTACAGATCGACTACCTGATGGAATCCGAATTACCGAACGTGCCGGTTATACGTGGATACTCAACTTCACACGTGACTCGTACGAATTGAGCTCTGCCAATTGGTTGATTGGTGACTCTACGCTCGAACCATTTGACATTTCGGTCACCTCAGACAACGTTCTTGACACATTGTCCATCACGCAATGTGGAAATTAACAGTTGGAGATGTGTGACTTGTAATATAATTTGTGCAGACTGTCAAGCAATGATACTATAGTCGACAGTGATTATATAACACTGTATAGTTAAGCTAATTTGAGAAGTGGGCAGTTCGTGATTTAAGTTGTTGATGCTGTCATCAGAACTGCTCAGAGAGACATGGGATACGTCACATTTGGATACCGGAGAGCGAACGTCGACCGCCACGCTCGTCAGGAGTCCCCAGAACTGAAGTTTCTGGTATGCAGACGAAACCGCTGTTCGGGACTTGTCGACAAGACCCTCGTATCGGCCAGAAGTTAGGGGGTTGGTCGATACCCCTGATCAAGAGTGACTGGCGAGAGGCAGTAGAATTTTCCACGGAAGCAAGCGACGTCTCCAGTAGAAGCAAAACAGGTCATAATCAGATCTGAGATCAGGATCTCCGATTCCGAACTGAGGATTATAGATTGAGCGAATTCAGCTCATACAACGTCTGTTCTCCTAACATTTTATAATACATGAAGGACGGAACGGAACCCCCACACCTCTCGTCTATAGTGAAACGCTTCGAGGGTGTCTCGGCAGATTAGAGAGAAACCACGGGATGAGGCGGAAGGATGAGACGGAAAACATTGGAAAGTCTGTGTACAGATGTGGACCGACTAATTCACAAGACGTGAGACGGATGTGTCCGCAAAACTATCTTCGTACGGACGGTAACCCCCCACCCCCAAATGTGTCTGTTTTAATATACTTAACTATAAGATTTATTACCTTGTCTCCCCTATGACTCATCAAGTTAATTTAGCACAAGAAACGAAGGCGGCATTCGTTCGGGTGGCT